>ULNI01041409.1_pt1 | contig 50113 bp, 65 predicted proteins | sample 1951881 | NCBI WGS metagenome assembly ULNI01 (sample SAMEA4835573, study PRJEB28245) | human gut metagenome | biome: gut microbiome; material: fecal sample | place: Denmark | collected 2008
CTCCCACAACTGATATTATCTCTGGATTTTGTATCGCGTCTTTTAAAGATTTTTTTTGTATCATAATAATTTGATTAAACGTTAAACGATATTGATTTTGAAGTTAAATTGGCCTTAGTTGTAAGGGTTGTTTGGTCGTAAAAGCTTGAGATGTCAAAATCATGAACATTCTTCACATAGAATGTACCAGACTGACAACGTATACTTTCTATTATCCCACACGAATACCTACGAACCTTGAACATAAGATTTACATGCCTGAACTTACCAATCGTGATAGTATTGATAACATACTTCTCACTTCCTACCCATATTTCGCCAAAATTTCCAATATTGAGAACAGCTGGTCCGTTGGAAGCGTTCTGTATTGTAAATTCCATATAGTCCCAATTAGGCAAACACGAATCCCTGTCTTCGGGAACATAGGCAAGCACACGCCCCCATTGAGGACTACCGTTCCATTCTCCTGTAAGTGCTACGAAATTAGACGTAAGCGGAATTGCTATCTGACTCCTTCCCAACTCTACAGAACCTACTCCCACTGATCGAGAAGCGAACATATTTGACCTCCAAAAAAATGCTTCCCCTGTTTTCCAATTCAAACAAATATTCGGGCGAAAAGCATTTTCCGGATTCATCGGGTCGGCCGCATTGAAATCCTTATAATTGGTTACATCATCGTTATTGGTATCTTTCCCATATTCCGATATCGTGTACTGGTCATAGAATATGGCCTGTCCGATCTTAGCAAACTGGATTAATGCAAGCTCTATTTCAATCGCATTGAAATGCTCAAACGGAAGCCACGTAGCTTTTTCTCCATTTTTTGCATAATCTTCTGCCGGTGTCATACCCTGCTCAGTGCCTAACCAGGTCCCGACCTTGTTCATTACGTACCTGACCGCATCCTGTGATGTATTAGGCTGGAATACAACATAAGGAGCGATATTGGCCGAACAAGTATATCTAATTGTATCTGAATAGATACCAGCCGGATATGGGAGTCTGGTCACTGGCTTAACACGATACTTAACCTCTGTTGTTTTACTAGCTAACATGATATAATTACTCTTTCGTTGTGATTACTACTGCGACATTACCGGATGCCTGTTGACACATTTCTTCAGTAACTGTTCCCGAAGCTGCTGCTGTTTCAGAATTTTCCGGATTAAGGATAATGCCAGCAGCATCCATGAAGGCGAAGAAAAAAGTCATGTCCTTGAATTTCGTTGTCTGTCCGCGCTTTACTAATATCGGAGTATAGACGACTGTTCCGTTAGATCCCTCTTCGATAGTCTCATCCTCAGGCGTAGGGTTCGGAATGATATCCAGCGGGTCTGATGCATCTGTAACCGTCTGAACATCGGAGCCGATGAGCGTACCATTCTGATAGACCTCTACCTTGAACTGACTGACTGAATCAACCATATCATTAGTAGCTGTCAAGTTTTTTTCATTCTGCCCAGAAATCACTTTCCATACACCGGAAACAAGACTGTACCACTTGTAAGTTAGCCCAGATGATATCTCGTCACTGCCAATACGTGCAACCGTCTGAAGAATACAACTGTCATTATTAGTTGTCAGCGTAAAATACTTATTATCTCCAGCCTGAATCGTCACACGAATAGCATTTGATGTGCCTTCCGTAATCGGAATACCATATACAGTCTGTATCTTGTCCGAAGTATTACCTACGGCCACTGTAGCCTCAGACTTAATCGTACATGGAGCTGCACCCGCTGCTTTTACAAGATTCTTCCGAATCAGCAATCCATAATAATTTCTTGTACCCTTCTGATAAGGGAGTGACTTGAAATGACCGGTCTCACCATTGAATGAATTGGTAGACACGTTATCACTACCGAATGTCAGTTCCGTATCATTGAAGAACCACTTCACCAGGTTAGGAATAACCAGCCCATCTGCAACTCTTGATGATGTAATAATGTTGCTTAACGTAGGAAGAAGGGTAGAAAAATCAGGAGTAATATTTGTCGGATTCTGAGGATCACCCTGATATTCCTGATACAAATCTCCCTTGTCGCACTGCAACATAGGCATATAAACTCCGGACTTACGCTGATATACGACCTGTCCGACCTTGCTCGCTAAACTCATAATTACTCTGTTTTATCAGTTTTACCATCTGTTACATTCTCGCCGTTTTCTTCTCCAGCAGGGAGCGTAACCGGATGATCTGTATCCGGTGTATTTTCCCCGTCAGCATCCTGATAATATTCAGGAATGGTTACTTCTGCAGGCTCGGCCGTACCATCAATCTCTCCCCTTGCATCATTACCAGTCATTGCCACTCCACCGACAAAAGCCGCACGATCGAATATAGTTTCACCCGGAATAATGTTTAAATCTGCCTGCCAAAGCAGGATATTACCGTCCGCTGTCTTGTTACGGTTCTCTACAGGTGCACCAATCTTATCGGCCACCTTCTTCGTCACTTTAATGTAATATGCCATAGTATTCTAATTATTAATTCTGTCAAACAAAACATTACCATCCGCATCTTGCAATACTGATTCGTCTGTATCGTCAATCAATATGGCCTGTGCTCCCCGATCTTCAATCTGCAAGTCAAGCAGCATGCCCTCTGTGAAAGGAATGGTCGGACTTACTCCTTCCCCTGCCTTACTGTAATCTGATGCACCAGGCTTTTTCACCATCCAAATAAATTTAAACCATTCTTCAGGACTGGATATCACTCCCTTTGAATCACGTACATACCCCTGAGGATATATGTAACTTGTACCAGCCGGACAACCGGTAACAATTCCTTTAAAATCACATTCAATCCGTGGTATATACCTTACAATACGAGTTGTTGCACTCTGGTCGAAAAGATCTGGTGAAGAGGGCAAGGAACCTGTCTCACGGTATGCCGCCTTGCATACATAAGTCTGCTCATCCCCGATAAAATCACGGTTAACGACAAGCACGTTCTTATTAACAGACACAATCTCCCAGTCATTATCTCCATTACCATCGACAATTTCTTCCAACGCACCTGTTGACAGCACTCTGTACCACCAAAATTTGACACGCTCATCTTCTGTTATGTCCTTATTTCCAGCCATGAGCTTAGCTGTAATCGTCTGATTCAACACGTCACGTACAGGATACCATTGTACCGTATCAGGAGAGTCAAGCGTAAGAACCGGCTGTGGAGAACTGGAGTCGGACACAATAATAACCTTGCTGGCTGTGTACTTCAAGACTTGGTTAGTACGTGCATCCACATATTCAGCAGAAAATTCAAGAGTGATGGGATTCGCAATGCTTGAATTTTTCTTCACCTGTATCTGACCCTTGTTATCTCCCGTCTGGGTTATCACATAATCAGTACCGCTACTAATTAATTTCTGTACACCTCCGATACGCTCATACCACTTCATATTAGTAATTTCTGAATTTATCGCCTTGGCAGCCGACGTGGAATCAACATCCACCGCTGCACAGCGAGGGAACAGAGTAAGAGGGGTAAGCGTGTAGTCTGGGGTAAAAGACTTATCCATGGCCGAATAGAACTGTCTGTCCGGCACACTTGTCACTACCTGCATACTTATGCTTGCCTGTAGAGGGCGGTAGTTGATGTTAAGACTTTTCTTTTTACTTGCTAACTTCATATACTGTCATTTCATTAAGTTTCGTAATCTGCAAGATTTCGTCTACTATTACGCCCTGATCAGCCAAAAGCTCAGCGGCACGCTTAGAATTAAAACTGATATTTTCTTCGGTTTCAACAAATCTTATTTTTTCGGTGCTTCCACATCGGGATATAACGCCATAAACTTTAATCCTTTTCATTCTCTTCATATCGTTAATTATTAATCAAAAGCCCTTTGTCATCTCAGCAGTTTGTACATTCTGTCCGTCCCGCAACAAGGCTGTAGCCTTAAAATTACATAGGCCTTTTTGTTTGAACTCGAGTCCTAAATCATCAAGAGTAACAGTCAATGTCTTGCCTGCATCTGCCCTCTTAATCGCCCAGGCATTATCTTCGCTTACATTTCCTGTGTCACGTGTCCATGTCACATCTGAATCTAGAATGTGCTCAGTCACATCACCGTTGTACAGTTTACCAGACAGGGTTATAGTTCTAATGACAGCATCCTCCACCAATTCCGTGTCATCTATTACCCATCCGTTATCAACTTCTATATCTATCGTAAATTCAGGATTACCTTCTATCATTGCCCATCCGGTACTAGCATAGCGAGGTTCGTCAGTGGTCCCGGTAACAAGGCACTTCCAGCGACAGCCGTAATGCCATACCGTATCAACCGTTTCTTTGCCAGCAGTATAAGGATTTTCACTTTGAGCGACCTCCAAGGACCAGAAACCACGGTCGTTAAGCTGCACAACAACCACACCCTGATAGTTAATGCGCATGAGATCCTGTATGGCAATACCACGACAGTATACATAACTCTGTCGGTAATTGATTGGCAAGTTATCGAACAGTTCCAACCTCTTCAGTTTCCCGATAATGATGCTGTAGTTAGATTCCTCGAGTATAGGTTTCGTAACCCCATCAAGCATACAGATACATCCCTCGTAAGATGACAGATACCAGAATCCCTGCCGTTCTTCATCAACAGCATTTCCTCGACGGGTAATTACCATGCCGGAAGCAGGAGGATAGTTTTTTCCTCCAGGAACCTCTTCATCCGGATAGAGCACTACGTTAATCTTATTTTCCGCCTGCATCACATTCAGCACACGGAACCAGCTGTCATAATATTCTCCGGTTGTGTTAAGGTTATTCACTGAGCCATAACTTACGTCCTGTTCCTTGAATGCCGTGATATCATTATCCCAGCGACGACGGAGATACAGGTCATAAGTGCCGTCTTCGAGCTGCTCAATCCGTTCGATAGTACCAGCCTCAGAATAAGTAACGTTTCCTTCTTGAGCAAACCAGCGATTGTATATCAGTTCTTTCACGATCATTGCGCTGCGCACTTCCAGCTTCTCGAACTGCCCGCGGCCGTCCGGGAATATCCCGGCTCCCTTACCGGCAATCATTGAATCGATAAACTCACCGAATTTCAATAAGAAGTTAGTGCCGTCTGACTGGTCCTTACGAAGAAGTGTTTTCAATGACTTTAATGCAGAAAAGACATTATTGTCACTAGGAGTTTTTGTCTCAAAAGATTTGATTATATCATACACATATTGTTCTGCTTGTCTGGCCACCTCATACCTTAATGAATCCAAAGAGTTATCTACAGAAGACTTCCATCCTGTACCCACCTCATCGGAGCAGGTAATCGTAGCCTGGCACAAGTCATTCAGCTTGCGCTGCACCTTGGTAATACGTGTATCCTTATATCCTCCGGTGGATCCGAAATACTGTTCTGATAACAGACGCACATTCCATCCGATGCGGAGTGGGGTATGGTTCTTCTCGATGTAGTTTCGATCAGTAGTACCTGTGTACTTGTTCGGATCGAAACTGTAAGTATTAAGATAATCATCTACAGCCTGCTTGTATTCCTGTTCTGCCTCGGTAATGTATTCCTGCGGCATGGCGAAATTCCAGGGAATGTACTGATCGCCCGGAGTTGGGATAATTGTACCGCCTGGAATCTGGGTCATTTCGTCCGGATATACATTTATGATTTCCCATTCCCTTGTGTCTTCGTGCCACGCAGCCTGGAAAGAGCCGTCAGTTCCACGGCCTGCCAATTCGCCTGTTTGGAATTTCAGCATGTAGTCCAGATCCGGAATCTCGTAGTCTTTCGGATTCCAGTTCATACCGTTGTCCTTGAAGTAATATACGGTGTACTTTCGTCCTTCCTCGCTGGTTTTCTCTTCCGTACGTACAGAGGAAACAGTACCGATGTATTTGGGGTATATCTCCGAGAAGGCTGTTTCTTCCGTTTCTTCCTTCACTCCGTACAGGTCGACGTTCTTGTCTACATATATAGATCTATCAGGAAGTTGCAGACGGGAATATCCGTATTTTGTCGCGTCAATATTACGTGTGCTGCCCAGCGGGAACAGACGGGTAAAGAACTTAACCTCTCCGTTATCTTCCTGCGCCAGGTTGGTAAGTCCCTGAAGATATCCCAGTTCTACCATTTCGCCGCGTTCTGCCTTGCAGAGATTTATCGCATAACCGTCCGCCCACATTTCCGTTTCGAAGGTGGCGGCGATGCCGTTGCTGCCGAAGGCTGCATCCCAGCACTTTACGTTCCGGTAGTCGATAGTTTTGTTTTCAGCGGTAATCACTGTTCCGATGCTCCATAAGTTACCACCGGCACGTCGGTTCATGTTGTCAATCCACAACTGAAGGTGTTCGCGCGGACCACCGTCGTAACTGAATTCAGAGGTAGTTCCGCCTTCCTGGAACAGCATCAGCGTGTCTTCAGCATCGTGTATCGGCGCATAGAACTTCACGCTGTATTCGTAAGTCTGTGTGTTCTTTTGTTTCGGACGATAACGGGATTTTACTTTATAACGCACGCTTTCCAGTTCGATGTAGTCATCCACATCCAGCGGCACGTATTCGGTATGAGTGAACGACGCAGATACGCTGCATTCTCCACCTATTTCTTCCGTGACAGAAGAAGAAGTGTTCGGGCTGACTGTCAGTCGAAGGTTATTTGCTTTATCGTATATTTTCAGTTCCATTTTATCGTCATTTAATCTGTGTTTAATCGATTCCTAAACGGATGGCTGCGGCTCCAGAAACTTTACGGAGAACAGCACATAGAAACGGTTGCCTTCGTAGCTTTCGTACCAGTCCGGTTCGGATGGCATATCCTGATATACCATATTGTAAGTTCTGTAATTCTTAACAGCAACAGACAGCATACCCGACGTGATCAGCGTCATCATGCGCTGGTATTTCTCCAGTCGGTCGGCTGCGGAGCTTCCACGAAGCCAGAACTGCAAGGTACGTTCGATGCTGTTCAGCTTCACGTTCGGGTTCTGAGGAAGCTCCACTCCGTTCCGTTCCCGGAAATCTACTGTGGTAATGTCCTTCGCCTTGGGCATACGGAGCAAAGCATCCATGTTCACGTGACCTCCCGCTTCCGTTTCTCCAAGGAACGCACCGTATTCCGTCCATACGTCTGTTTCGTTGATTGTAAGGTATCCTGTCAAGTCCATATTATTTCAACTGTATTCCGTTCAACTTCAAGTCTTCCATCAAGTCGTATATCAGCACAATGTATGCCGTATGAGATGCTATGGTTGCAAGCGTCTGGCTATCCAGCTTCTGTGTGTTACGGATTTCCTGTACGAATTTGTCTGTATTGGCCAGATGCGTCTGCATGTTTCTTCCTATTGCCTCAAAGGTAGATATGCTGTCCTGACTCATGGTAGTCAGCGCACCGCTGCTGGGCGACTGGCTACTACCGGAGGATGAGCTTTCCCAGCCGAAACTGTTCATAATCTGCTCCCGTTCTGCCAACATATCGTTTATTATATTCTGATAATCCTGTCTGAGCTTATCCACTTCATCAGTAGTTAAGCCACCATCCGCTTTCTCGGTCCAATCTTTGTATAAAGCCTCAATCCTTGACCTGTATTTGTTTGCAATAAGTGATGAGAATACTGCATTCTGCAAATACTTTTCAAAGTTGTCAGCAAAATCCTGGCTGGTAGAATCCAGATCATTCAGCATATCTACAAAGCTGTTTTGGAAGCTGCTGAAATCAACACCCGTCATCACTTCATTCATCTTATCACCCAAATCATCAATCTGGTCATCACAGGCGATAATCTGTTCCAAGGCATTACGGAATTCAGCATCCAGTCCAGCCCAAAATGTCCACATGTTATCACGGACATTACGTAACTGATCGGCTGACGCCCCCAACAAAGCGTTCGTTATATCATTATAGTTACCATTTTGATTTACATACTTATATAATTCTGAGGCATATCCACCCAAATCTCTGTTTTGCCGATATGCAATACTATGAGAGCCCATACTGCTACCGGCAGATTTACGTGCTTCAGCAAGAGCATATGCTTGTTGTATTTTCTGATTCAGCAGATTAACTGATTCCTGATAAGCTTTTTCCGCTTCTTCTCCATAACTGATATCGATATATTGTTGTTTCTTGTCTATCAGCTCATCCCAAATGTCCGACAAGGTTTCATATTGAGATTTCATATTTTCATAGCCTGAATAATCTGCGCCATAAAAAATACCTCCAAGTCCTTTTACTCCAAAAAAGCTTCCAATTGTATCCCACATATGTCCGGCCAGATTACCGACATTCTCCAATATACCTCCGACAAAGCCGGATATTCCCTGATCTCCCAACTGCTCCAAAACTCCGATAATAGAACCTACTATACCGCCTATTTTCGAGTCTGCATCAGAAAACGCGTCTATCAGTGTCCCGATAGAATTTCCTAGTTGGGAGAGGTCACTTCCTGCTTCGCTAAGTCGAATCATACTGTCTGTAACTTTAGAGAATCTTTGTCCAGCCAGATCAGCAGCCGCGTTAACATTAGCCTGAGCGTTGACGACATTAGCCTGAGCCTGATTTCTTTTCTTCAAAGCCGCTTCTTTCTCTGCTTCTGTCCCCAAAATAAGGGATTTATTGTATTCCGACTGTGCCTTTTCCAACTCATTCTGTGCCTCTGCCAATACCTGTAACTGCTCCGGCAAATTTCCAAGCAATCCGCCTTTCTCAATTATATTCTGCTGGATTTCATTTAAGGCTTCATCCAAGACCTTACGCTCATCAATCGCCATGTTTTTATATTCCGGCGACTGACGGAATTTTTCCAGTTGTGTACGTAATTTCTGCAACTCTTGTTTCGCTACCTTGTCAAGATTTCCAAAAATCAATTCCCAATTGATACTTTCCTTAAACTCCTCAAAATCTACAGCGGCAACAGCTTCTTTCCCTTTTTCTTTTAAAAGCTTCTTTTCGGCTTCAGTTTGTGCCAAGGCAATTTTTTTTGTATACTCCAAAGCTACAGCTTCTCTTTTTTCCTGCCAGGTTCCATATTGTTTGTTATATTCTATTTCAGCGTCCAGTGTTTTGTCAAGATATTCTTTATTGATCTGATATATCTTTTCCGCTAATATTTTTTCCGCTAAAAGCCTTTGTTCGTTCGCTTCTGCTTTCACGTCATCATACTGGCTCTGCGGGATGTTGTCACCTTGCTTTCGTGCCTTATCCATTTTGGCAATCGTGTCCTGTTCCTGCTTGTCAATATCAGCTAGCTGTTCATCATACTCCTGTTTTGCCAAAGCCTTTCGTTTGGCGATACCTTCCTGCATGATCTGAATACGGAGTTTCTCTGTAGTCTGCTGAGCTTTTACGCGTGCATCCGCCAGCTGGGAAGCATAATCGTTTTTTTCTTTTTTATTTGTATTATCTCCTCCATCTGACTCGAAAAGAAGGTCTTCTATGTTTACCTGGTCTACCAAGCTTTTATTAAACTTGGTCAAATCATATATTTTCTTTCTCCATTCAGTAATCTTTTCTTCGCTCTGATTGAAGAATCTGTCATAATCTCGGTTTACAGCATCAATTACATCATTGCTTACAGGAAGGAATGTTCTATTTTGTCCTTCCTTCAACTTGCCTACAGCCTCCGTCCTTTTAACCTCGTTAAGTTCTTGTTTTTTGTATTCTTCCGTTATTTTTGATTCAAGATCCAGTATTTCCTTACTGTTCTTAATCAGTGTCTCTTTTGCAGCTTGCGCTTTTGCTGAAGCCATAATAGCTGTGGCAAGTTCATTGTATTTGTCAGCAGCTTTTCCCACTAACACCTCTTCATCACTAAGATTCTTGAAGTATTGAGGAAATTCTTTTTTCAGCTCCTTTACTGCTGATATGCGTTCATTCATACCTTTGGAACTGTCTACAGCAGCCTGATATAGTAAGTTCAGTTGCACAATCTCTTCCTGTGCTGCCTGCTGAGAATCAAGCATGGCCTTTTTATAATTTTCCAAAGCCTCTTTATTGTTGTCAATAGCTTTTTTCCCGTTGATAAGCTCTTTTACCCAGTTCGCAATATCCTTTCCAAACACAATACCCAGCGATATAGCGGCTACCAGCGCCGTCTGCCATGAGAATACTGCACCAGCCAGCTGTTTCCATACAGGCACACCCTTTTGTCCGGATGCGGCCAGAAGTTCGTTCTGTTTACGCACATCCGAAATGGCATCCGCCAGCATAGGAAGGTTGTTTGAGATAGCGAGGATAAACATCTGCGGTCCCATGGCAAGCGAAGGAAGTTCTCTTGCTACCTGGCTGAACTGCATCTTCAGGTTGTTTGCCTTACGGGTAACGGCTTCGGTGTCGATGTCAATAGTCTGCGTTTTTGCGGTTTCTTCCTTTGTATTCTTCAGTTCCTTCAGTCCCGCTTCCAGTCCGCGTACCTGTCCTGTCAAAGCCTGTATGTTGGCGGCTTCCTGCGTATAACTAAGCCCCGCAGCCTTGTTGACCTCCAACTGGTGTTTCTGTTCGGCAATTACCTGTTTCAATGCAGATATCAGTCGCAGAGTCTGATTTTCCACATCATCCACATTCTTACCAACGCTCTGTAGTCCGGCCTTGGTAAGGTCTTTCATGAATATTTCGAGCTGTACAGGTACTGCCATATCCTTAATCTTTTACTGCGTATTTTGTAAAGAACTCCATCGGGTTCATTCCCTTTGTCGTGTTCGTGTTATCTGTTTGTCTGTGACTGTTCCTTTGTTTCTCACGCTCCTCCATTTCCCTGATCTGCTGCATCATATCCGGCTTCTGCGGAGGAACCCAGTGCGGCATGTCTGCCAAAATCATTTGCAGAGTAACTACATTTACCTTGTCCAGAATGTAGTCTATGCTCCAGCCTGTTTCCGTAGCCAGCTGACCTATCACGCCGAAAAGGCTATGCGAAGGTTCCGTATGTCCCTTCTTTAACTCCTCGTTTCGTTTGCGCTCTCGTTCCGGCTCGCTAAGGGCTGCATCTTGTTCAGGGCTGCTGCCGATGCGATAATAATCCCGAAAGACGTGGTAGATGTGCTGCTCAGTATCTGACGCCAGGCGGAGGAAAGTTCGTCGGGTGTCATCAGTTCCCGAAGCATCCATGCCACCGGGCGGTTAAGTAACCTTCCCAGTACAGGACCTCGCACAATTCCGTATGCCACCATCCGGCTGATGTCCTTTCCATGCAGGAAGACAAACCGGACACGCTGGTCCAGATTGTATGCGTCATATTCTTCCGGAGTCACCCCGATTCGGAGATATCGCTTGCTGATCCGGATCAGGCTGCGGGTTGTAGGTGTCTTCATCGTAATGCGGAACGGACGTTTCCTCAGTACCGTATGAAGCGGCAGGCTGATTCCCCCGTCACTGAGGGAGATGCCTGCCAGCAGTTCTATATCCTGTGCCTTCATACTTATCCTGCTGCGTCTGCGGTTGAGTCACTTTCGTCCGGGGTTACTCCAGGAGGATAAGTACGGTAACGTCTTTCTTTTCCGTCCGTAGGTTTCAACATATCTACGCGGATACCCATTGCCAGCACATTCTGCATATTGATTCCGTTCTGGAAGCCGTTACGGCTCAGACGGGCGTTGAATATGCGGAAGCTGTGTCCGGAATGCATGGATATCGTCAGCACACCGTTTGCTACAAATTTGACCGGAGGAGTATAAGAATCATCCGCTTCTTTCTTTCCACCGAATACATCGACCATGCTTTGGGCATCCAGCTTGATAAGGTTCATAGTGAACGCATCGCTTCCCGGATTGGTCATGATGCTGTCTACCGGTCCGTCTGTTACCTGTGCAGCCATCACATCCATAAAGGTAGGAGCATTTCCTGCCGGCTGCATTCCGTTTTCATCCAACCAGCCCAACGTCTTTTCCTCGCCTTCCGATGTCTTAAACTTTACGGCTGCCACACCATACATCAGTCCGTTGCTTTTATCCATAATTTTGTCGTTTTAATGTTTGCTTAAATAGTATTTAATCAGTTGCCAGATAAGGAAAATCCCCAGCAGGGTCAAGGCTGTTCCTGTCAGCCATCCCTGCACTCCGGGGCGTGTTTCCTTCACTTCATTGCTCACAGTTTCATCGCGTATGCGGTGGTTGGTTTCCGTACGTGTTACGGTTACCTGTCTTCCTGTACTGTCGGCTGTAGCTGTGACGTTCACGCCACCTTCTCCGTCCGATTGTATGTCAATACTCAGACCGTCGTTCCGATAGCTCAGCCCGAATCCGGCAGGAAGCTTACTCAGGTTCAGCCACTGCTCCGCACTCACCGAGCAGGTCGCCGTCCTCTTCGGGACCGGCTCGTAAGTTGTTTGCTCGGTTACGCTCGTTCGGAGGCTGTCCGAGCGGACGGTTCCCGAGCTGGCCTTTCTGCTGCTGGCGCAAGAAGATAATGACAGGACAGCGGTCAGCATACTTGCAAGTATGCAGTTTTCGTAAAGCCGTTTCATGGTTAATATTTCTTTCGTTTTGTTTTCTCAGTTGTTTGCTTAATTCGCGTACGGTGGCACTCAAATCATCGTATAGAGTCTTGTAAGTTCCTTCGGTTTCCTTCACTGCGCGGACCTGGTACACTTTCCTGTCACGCCACCAGGCAATGGCAGTTACCAGCCAGCCGGCAGGAGCCAGCCATTCCATGAGTGACTGTAACAGGGTCCAGTCCATAATGCTCTACTCTTTTTTAAACAATGCTCCGATAGCCTTAATCACATCATAGAATCCGCATCCGCTCAATCCTGCCGCCAGTCCGTAAATCAGCACCTGCCACCAGATATAGCCTGTAAGTAACGGAGTGAGTTGCAACAGCCAGGCAAGGATACAGACTACCATGCCCACACCGCATGAAACCAGAATCTTTGCCAGCTTGCTTGCGGAAATAGCCGGAATAATTTTCATAATTTGTGTCACTAACGTAGAAATCAGGGCTACGATTCCGGTAAAGCTACCCAGATCGATAAGGAACGATGTTTCAGGTTCAGCAGCCGGAAGTACGGTCTGCGCAAAAGAAGCCAGTGTTGTAATCAGGCACAGGCTGAAAAATAAGATAATCCGTTTCATTTTGTTGTGCTTTATTGGCGTAGCATTTGGCGTACTACGCCATGGTTATAGTTTCAATATTTGTTTTCTGTTTTTTCCGTCACGCTTGTAAGACACATGCACCCAGGAATAATTCTTTTCATCGATCAGCTGGTCAAAAGGAAGTTGGTTTTTGATGTAATCAAAGAGCTTACGGTTTTCTTCCCTGCTTCCTGCTGTAATGTCGGCAGCTTCTCCTTTCAGATGCTGGCTGCTTGCCGCACCTCCTACCAGCCGATTCAGTTGCGGACAGCGGTAACCGGAATTGACTGTAATCGGTTTTCCGTACCATTCACGAAGAGGGTCAAGCACATTGTCGGCAAGGGCTTTCAGATTACCCGCCTCCTGAAGAGGCGGTGTATTCTTGATTCCATGAGCGTCGGCGGTGGTACTAGCACAAAGTTCACCCATTGTAAAGTGTTTCATACCTCATTCCTCCTTATGCTTCAAGTTCCTCACCGGATGCAGGGTCTTCCTGCAACTTTTCTTCCAATCCGTTTACACCTTTTTCTCCTCCTTCAGACAGAACCATGGCCATTTTAGCGGCTTCAGCTTCACGGCGTACGGTAGCCCAGTTCTTGTCTGCTTCCACTTCCTGGTCGGAAGTCTGTTCGGTAGCTCCGTCGTAACTGTAGATAGCACCGATAGCCTCCATCTTCTTCGGAAGTACGATGTAGTAGTGGCGGAAGTTTACTTCGTTCTGCTGGTAGTCCGGGTTGGTCTGTGCATCGCGGTAATACATCTTAGTGCTTCCCTGTGCACGGAACACACGCTTGGTGTAGAAACAGAAGGATGCCTGATGGTCGGTTCCCGAAGGCGAGTTCTTGAACGGAACTTTTGTGCCTTCCTTGGTGAAGTACGGACAGTTCTCGAATTCATACACCTCGAAGCCGTACATGTTGGCAATCTTTCCGGAGGTGTAGTTGTAATACTGATCGCGGAACTTCTGGTCGTCTTCCAGCAGGTCGTTCACATGATCTGAGCAAAGTACTAGTCGGCGGCCTGCTGTGGGAATCTGCAAGGCATCCAGCTTGCGTTTCAGAGCGATGATATCCTTGCGGGTACATTTCTTACGTCCGTTGTCATCTTCACCTGAAGTAGGCACTACCGGAGTTTTCGCCGTATTGCTGTTCGGAGCCAGCGCATGAGCCGCTTTCTTGAATTTGGCGATAGTGATGGCATCTCCGTGACGCTCAATAACGCTTCCCATCTTGTCGTAAGAGATAGCAAAGAGCTGGTCATCCGATACGGCAGTTTTCTTGGTCTGGAACTTGTCAAGACCCAGTGCAATATCCCCGTCCTCCAGTTCCTGTGCGGCGATGGGATACGTCGTGTTGTTAATCAGTACGTCCGGATCTCCGCCCACATCTACCAGGTGAACGACTTCGTTATTTACCGCAGCCGAATAATCGGACACTCCGTCCAGCCAGGAAGCGCTCATTCCTCCGCGAAGCTGCTTCACCAGCTCGCCCGTCCACACTTCGGTATAGACACCTTCCAGGGCGGCACCTTTCGGAAGGAACTTGCCCAGTGCCATCGGAAGCACCACGCCCACAATCAGTCCCCAGAATCCTGCATTCGGTACTCCAAGCAGAAAGAGGATAATGATACTCATCAGCACATTCACCAGTGTGCCGGTTACGAATTTTACGATTTCTTTTCTCATGTTCGTGTTTTAATTTGTGTTCAACAATCAGTTAAGTTCCGGACAGTCCACACCGTATTCAGCCTTGTACAGCCTGCGGTACTGCTGCGGATCGTTCTTTCGCATCAGTTTCAGTTCCTCTGCCGGAACTTCGCTCAGTTTCTTCCAGTCGCCTGCCGCCTGCGAAGTACTGCGGTTCAGCATCATCGACGGCTTTACCGTGCCGTGCATGGCTTCAAAGGTCAGTTTCAGGCTTTCCTGACCAAGTTTCTTTCCCAATTCGATAAAGTGGGCTTTCTTCCCGGCTTCAATCTTTCCGGAAGTTACGGCTTCCTCTACCAGCGAAGTGATACCTGCCAGTCGTAAGGTGTCAAGCTCCTTCTCCAGTTTTTCTTTCTCGGTACGCAGCGTAGCGTTGGCTGTCTTGTAGCCGAGCAATACGTTGATCTGTTTCTGCACTTCCGGCAGTGTGGCGGTGTCCGCCAGCCCCAGCATCAGGGCGATGGTTTTCAGTTGTTCGTTCATTGTCTGTAATGTTTGGTTTTCACTAAAGCTTTTCTTCAATAGCGGCAGGTCGCATCCTCCTCCCGCATCCAGCCTGATTTCCCGTCCCTCGTAAGAGAGCCGGATGTTGTCGTCGTTTCCGCCGATGTCCACCATGCTGTATTCCATCAGCTTGCAGCGGGTTACGGTAGGACGGGTCTGTCCGGGTTTCAGCAAGGCAGTGTCTTCGCTTGTTTCCAGTATTTCGAAGTTGGGCGAACCCATACGTAGCGTACCCTTTTCCCATTGCTGCTTTGCCAGACGCGATTCTTCGCGTACCTCATCAAACCAGGGTTCGCCGGTCACTTCTCCATCCGCTACGCGTATATCCTTAATCATTCCTATTACCACGCCCCGCTGGTGCATCCAGAGCAGTACGGGATTCCGGTTAAACTGCGTCAGGTCGATGCCTTCGGTACGGATCCACGTGCCGTAGCAGTTCAACGTCTCGTTCGATATTCTGATTCGTTTTACCATTTTTCGTTCGTTTGACGCAAACTTACTCCGCCTTTCCCGTCCGGACAAAAAAGTGTGTAACGGTTACAAGGAAGTGTGTAAATGATGCACTGTTCTCTGTAACGGTTGCATCCCTTTTTCCTGAAAGCACGAAAATGGATGAACTTTGCCTTAAACGAATATTAAATACAAGGTAAAACATGGCTAAAAACGACACAAAACAGGAGCTGGCACGGGTGCTCTACATGAGCGGACTTTCGCAGGAAGAGATTCTTCAGAAAGTGGAAGTGAGCCGTCAGACGCTCAGCCGCTGGATAAACACCCTGGGATGGAAAGAAATGAAGGCGGCACGCAGCATCACCCGTCCGGAACTGGTGAATAAATTGCTGTCTTCCATCAATTCCCTGCTCGACAAGGCGAACGAGCCGGGAAATGAGGATATGCTGGCCAGCCTGGGCGACAAGCTTATCAAGACGGCCACCGCCATCGAAAAGCTCGAGAAGAAGGCCAGTGTGGTAGACCGTATCGACACGATGATTGACTTTGAGAACTGGCTGGCTTCACACCGGGATGAATATCCTCAGCTTACCAACGAACTGTTCCAGCTCGTGAACCAGCTGCACAACGATTACCTGAATGAACTCTTCGCCCAGAAAGGAGGCTAAGCATGACGGAACAGGAAAAGAAAGAAGCCCTGAAACGATGGCAGGAACACTGCAAGCGGGTGGAACGGATGACCTCGCAGGAACGGGTGGAAACCGAAGCGGAACGCAAGCGGAATATCGCCCGTGCTCTGAAGGACTACGACTGTTTCTGCCAGCGGTACCTTTCACATTATTGCCAGTGTCCGAATGCGAAATTCCATAACGAGGCGGCACGCTACATCGCCTCCCATCCGGAACTGCGTCTGGTCTGCAAGTGGCCGCGCGGTCATGCCAAGTCGGTACACCTGGACATCGGCATCCCGCTTTGGCTGAAGTTCCGTAGCGAGCTGCACGTTATGGTGCTGGTCGGCAAGAGTGAAGACAGCGCCGATGGTCTGCTGGGAGATTTGCAGGCAGAGCTACAATACAATCAATACATCATCCGGGACTTCGGGGAACAGTACAACAGTGGCATGTGGCAGGAAGGCGAATTTGTTACACGTGACCAGTGTGCCTTTTTCTCCCGCGGTCGTGGTCAGTCACCCCGTGGACTGCGATTTCGTGAAATGCGTCCGGACTACATCGTGGTGGATGACTTGGACGATGATGAAATGTGCCGCAGTGAAGCCCGTGTACGTGAGATGACAAACTGGATAAAGGAAGCCCTGTTCGGCTGCTTCGGCGGCAAGGACGGGCGTTTCATCATGGTGGGTAACCTGATTTCCAAAAACTCCGTATTGCAGAAAATCATCGACACGCCGACCGTAAAGACCATTGAGGTGAACGCTATCGATCGCAACGGGAATCCTGCCTGGCCGGAGTTCTACACCATCGAGAAACTGCGCGACCGCGAACAGTTCATGGGCTACCGCTCGTTTCAGAAGGAATACATGAATAATCCCATCACCGAGGGAGCCGTGTTTCAGGAACGGTGGATACGCTGGCGGCCGATGCTGAAACTGAAATACTACGAGCAGATAGTGCTCTACATCGACCCTTCGTGGAAATCCTCCGGAAAGAACGACTACAAGGCTGCCGCCATGATAGGCCGCCCCAGACGTGGACTGAAAACCGCCTCCCACCGGGAACTGCATCTGCTGCGTGCCTTCTGCCGCCAGTGCAGCGTGGGCGAAATGGTGCGCTGGCTGTACGATGTCTACGAGTCACTGCCCGAAGATGCGGCGGTCAGCATCTACATGGAAGCCAACTTCATGCAGGACACCATCCTCGACGAGTTCCAGCGTGAAGGCGACGCACGGGGCTACCAGCTTCCCATCATGCCGGACAAACGGAAGAAGCCCGACAAGTTCGCCCGTGTGGAGGCTATTAGCCCACTATGGGAACGTGGCTACTTCTTTTATAACGAGAAGCTGAAAGAAGACCCCGACATGCGGGCCGGAATCGACCAAACACTGGCTTTCGAACAGGGAAGCCGTGCACACGATGACTTCCCCGATGCCAGTGAGGGAGCAATTTATAAATTACAGAAACAAACCCGTGAGGCTTCGTTCACACCCCGACTGGGCGTGCGGCGACCTCCTAAAAACTCATGGTAAAAATGATAGATTTGAACCGAATATACAATGAGGACTGTTTGGAAGGAATGAAACGTATTCCTGATAATTCGGTAGATTGCATTCTAACAGATCCGCCATACCTTTATCTTAAAAATCAGAAGTTAGACAGACCGTTTGATGAACTGGTTTTCTTTTCTGAATGTAAAAGAGTATTGAAGAAAAACAGTTTCATAGTTCTGTTTGGGCGTGGAACTTCTTTCTATCGTTGGAATTGTATTCTTGCTGATATGGGATTTACTTTCAAAGAGGAAATCGTTTGGGACAAGATTAATACTACATCACCATTGCTCGCTATTGGAAGGAAGCACGAAACTATATCTATTCATTGCTTAGGTAATAAATCTATCTTAAGGTCTAAGATTCCTTATGATGAGATTCGCATAAATGACGACTCTAAAGTTATTGGTGACGCAAAAAGAATTGTCAGTTATATACGAAATAACGATATAGATGTGTTAAAAAAAGAAATTGATAATGGATTAATTTATAATAGGAAGCGAACTCATAAAACCCATGTAAGCACGCAGAGTGGATTTTGTTCTTGTAATGAAGCAATTTCCTGTATCAATTCAATAAAAAATGGTTGTAACGAAAGAGATATTATATCAGTTCTAAGAGACCATTATTCAGCTATACACCCGACACAGAAGCCCGTGCGTTTAATAGAGCGTTTATTAGCATTAATAAGCTGTGAGGGTAATACAATATTAGACCCGTTTAGCGGATCTGCAAGTACGGCAATTGCTTGCATTAACACCAAAAGAAACTATATAGGATTTGAAATAGATAAAGAGTATCATGAACTTTCAGTTAAACGAATTAATGACTTAAACACATGTTTATCACCGAACAAGACTACATACAGGTCAGCGCCGACGCGCTGAGAATCATCCAGCAGGCCACGGACGACAACCGTCTGCTGGCCGAACGCCGTGCCATGGACCGGATAGCAAGCTATCTGGACGGACGCTATGACATGCAGGCGGCTTTCACCGCCGAAGGCGAAGTAAGGAACCTCGACCTCGTGGGACTAGTGGCCGACCTGGCACTCTATTTCATGGTGCTCAGTCTGCCGCAAAAGATGGGGTATGAAATCCGGAAGGAACAGTTTGAAAACGCCATCGCCTATCTGGAGAAGGTACAGGCTGGAAAGGCGGTCATGAACCTGCCCGAACTGCAACCCACGGGCGAGGAAGGAGAACAGACCGGAGCCGGCATACGCTACGGTTCCGACAAACGTAACAATTATATCTGGTAACTACTATGGCAAAGAAACCGAAAATAGAATATCTCAACCGGATGAATGCCGCCGAAAGACGGCGCATCAAGGAAATGAGCGTCAAGCTCCAGCTGCTTACCGAAGCACTGACACGGCGTGACCTGGCCGACTGGCGGCGTGCATGGCAGATGGCTATCAACGTAGACAACCCAAACCGTACACGTCTGCTGAACCTCTATACCGATGTGGATGCCGACCTGCACCTGACCGGATGCGTGCAACAGCGCATGGGATTCGTACTGAACAAGAGTTTCAAGCTCTGCGACGCGAAGGGTGTGGAGAATCCGGAACTGACGGAACTGCTGGAGGCTCCCTGGTTTAAGGAATTCATGCGAATGGCACTGGAAAGCAATTACTACGGTCATTCACTTATTGAACTGGGCGACGTGGTGGAAGTGGACGGGCGGATGGCCTACAACCGGGTCAGCCTGATTCCGCGTACCCACGTGATTCCCGAATACGGTGTCATCATCACCCACGAAAACGACACCTGGCAGGTGGGCTACGACTACCGGAACAGCGAGATGAAAGACTGGTGCATCGAAGCCGGAGGCACACATAATCTGGGTCTGTATCTGAAATGCGCCCAGCAGACCATTCCTAAAAAGAACATGTGTTCGTTCTGGGATATGTTCGGAGAAATATTCGGTATGCCGCTGCGAGTGGCTACTACCACCAGCCGCGACCCGAAGGAATACGACCGTATCGAACGGATGCTGCGTGACATGGGAGCAGCCGCTTACGGCTTGTTCCCCGAAGGAACTACCGTCGACCTGAAGGAAAGCACCCGTGCCGATGCGTTCAATGTGTACGACAAACGCATCGATCGCTGTAACTCGGAAATATCGAAAGGAATCCTTACCGTCACGATGACCATGGAAGACGGGGCCAGCCTTTCGCAGAGCGAGGTGCACCGCAAGATGCTGGAAAACCTGATTCAGAAGGATGCCGACCTCATCCGTGACCTGGTGAACTGGCAGCTCATCCCTCGCATGATCCGTCACGGATTCCCGCTGAAAGGTTTCCGCTTCGCGTGGGATGAATCGGTAGATTATACTCCCGAACAGCAGGTAGCCTACGAGCGTTTGCTGCTTGAGCATTACGAAGTAGATCCGAAATACTTTGTCGACAAATACAACATCCCGCTGAAACGGCAGAAGGACACGTCCTCCGTAGCGGTTCCGGAAGTCAGGAAAACGGCACAACAGAAGTCCGGAAAGGAAGAGCAGAAACTGGTATTGCCGGAAGGAGAACACCCTTTTTTCGACTAAGCCCCGACGATTATAAGGGGCTGCATCAGCGGTACGCCGGAATCTTGAAACTAGTGGATAGGGAAGAGAACGGAATGGAAAACGAAATAGAGTTCCCCGCCCTGGAAGCCGGATGGATGCTGCTCATGGGATGGCTTTATCAGCAGGCAGAAGTATCGCCCGAAAGCCTGACTGCCGAAGAGGTGCAGCGTTTCATCCGTACCCATTCCGATGTACTGGACGAAGCGGTAGATACCGCCTTGAAGGAAGTACCGCTGGATGACATATCGGTGCAACGCCTGAAGGAATCGAACTACGTGTTCAGCGGTATCAAGACCTTCCACGAACTGAACGAGGCTTTCCCCTCCCTGCTGGATGAGGAAGGAAACCGCAAGCCGTTTAATCAGTTCTTAAATGATGTTCAAAAGGTATATGATGCCTACAACGTGCAGTATCTGCGTACGGAATACAACTTCGCCCAGGCTTCCGCACTGATGGCGGCACGATGGAAGAAATTCGAGCAGGATGGCGACCGATATAACCTCCAGTACCGGACCATGTACGACAAACGGGTACGACGTACCCACCGGATGCTGCATAACATCACCCTGCCCATCGAAAGTCCGTTCTGGGACAAATATTTCCCGCCCAACGGATGGAACTGCCGCTGCACCGTGGTACAGGTGCGCAAGGACAAATACCCCGTGAGCAACGAGCAGGAAGCTATGAACCTGGGCAGTCAGGCTACCGCCGGAAAGTATCAGGAAATGTTCATGTTCAACCCCGGCAAGCGGATGACAACCTTCCCGGCATACAACGGCTACACACTGCGCAAATGTAACCGGTGCGAAGTACGCCCCGACAAGATGAAACTGGCTGCTGACATTCCGGACAATGAGGTATGCCAGGCGTGCAGGCTGCTTCAGGAAATGCGTGCCGGAAAAGAACGGTTACAAGAACAGCGTAAAGCAGCCCGACAGTGGGCCAAAGAAAATCTGGTCGGCAAAACCGTGCTGGTGCAGGGAATACAAAACCCTGTGGAATTTACCTCAAACGGTATCAAGGAAGCATTGAATCAGCCTCACAAATTTGTAAGGGCAAAGAATGAAGCAGTCTATAATCTGATCAATCTGCTGAAAGATGCCGAACACGTTTTGGAACGTCCGGATGAAAAGGGGAATCCCATGGTCATGAAATATCATTACCTGCGCATCCGCATAGCTGATGAGGATTCATTTGCCGTAATCCGGGAACTGGTGGACGGAAGATGCCAGTTTTATTCCATCGTGGAGAAACTGAAAAAAAGAAAAGAGAGCGACTGAAGCCTTTAGTGAAGGATCTGCAATCCAACCCAGTACTTCGAGTCACTCTCTCTTCTGCAAAGATACGATTAATTCATAAAAAAACAATGCGTAATGGCTGAAAAATCAAATCAGGTAACCCGTGACCTCCAGCGGCGGGTAAACCAGCTGATAAAAGAAACACTGAAGGACATACGGACGGAAGCTTTGGATGAATTCGACCGGAACTTTGAGAGGGAAGCCTTCTTCAATGAGAAGTGGGCACGCCGGAAATTTAATGATGACAAGAGCCGTGGACTGCTTGTCCAGACCGGAAACCTGCGCCGAAGCATTACAGGTCGTATCACCAGCCGCGACAGTGTGGTGATTGAAACGACTGAACCGTATGCCAGAATTCATAATGAAGGCGGAACCATTACCGTGACTCGGAAGATGAAGGCTTACTTTTGGTATCGTTATCAGACCGTGACCGGAGGAAAGGCTGCCGACGGATTCAGCAATAACCTGCAACGGAAGAAAAACGGCGCACCGCGCAACAACAAGCGGAACCGTGCGCTTACCGCCGAAGCGGAGTTCTACCGTGCCATGGCTTTGAAAAAAGCCGGAAGCAAAATCACCATCCCCAAACGCCAGTTCATCGGGAATCATGAGGACCTGGAGAAACTGCTGAAAGAAATCTTTTACAATAACGCTAAAAACTTTGATGTACTATGAGAAGAATGCTTTATCTCGGCCTGACCGAAGCACTGAAAGAATTGAAAGACGACGGCGGACAGCCGCTGATCCGGCACATCGACCTGTGGAACGAGCAGGTGGAGTTCATCGAGCAGGAAGAACCGTTCGACACCCCGGCGGTGTTCATCGAGTTCCGTCCCGTGCAGTGGCGCACATTAGGAGGAACCACCCAGCAGGCAGACGTTCCGTTCCGGCTGCATGTGGTTACGAAATGGAAAGGAAGCGCAAGGGACGGAAGCATGTTTCAGGAAGAATCGCTGGAACGCTTTGATTTGCTGGACAAGATTGACGCGCACCTGTTCAACTTCTTCCTCTCTGTCCGGAATGAATCTGTCTGCATGACCCGCCGCACGGGAAGCAGCACCAACCACAACCACGAGGAACTGGTGGAAGACATCAGCGATTTCACCTGCCAGGCCACACAGACGTATTAACCGAAAAGCGTCAGCTGCCGTTCCGCCTGGGCGATGCGCTCCGTCACGCGCGGATCGGCACTGGCGTTGATAATGTTATAGAAAGTCTTTTCGCAGATGCGGTATTTCGGCCAGATATATCGGCGCAGGATTTCCCGGTTCGACAGTCCGCTCCGTGCATGCTCATCGTAAATGCGCACAATGTCCTGCACGCGGAAAGCATAGCTCATCCCCACTATTTTCTGACGGTTTTTCTTGACCATATTATCCTGCTGACTTTATCGCAAAATTACAAAAAAATGCGGACATTATCTTATTCACGCACATAATAACTGCTTTTACGACAGCCCGGACCTGTACAGCCGTAGATTTGCACTGTCTAGACAAGTTAACCACATTTTTACAAACATTTAAAAAAGACAGACACATGGCTATCAACTATTCTATTGCGGCTTACAAGAAGCCGGGAGATCTGGAAGGTACTGCGAAGTATTACGCCAAGGCACAGGCGAGCGGAACAGTCGAAATCAACGAGCTGGCGGATGATATCGCCTACAGTACGACCTTGACCGACGGTGACGTGCTGAACGTGATCCGTGCGCTGATCAAGCAAATAAACCGCCACATCGCCAAAGGGGAAATCGTAAAACTGGAGAATCTTGGAACATTCCAGGCTCAGATACGCAGCAACGGTTCGGAAACGTCAGAAGATTTCAACGAAAGTTACATCCGTCAGGTTCATCTTCAGTTCCGTCCGGGACTGGGACTGCAAAGCACGCTGGCACTGGAGAACCTTCAGTTTAAGAAGGTGAAATCGTATAAGGAGCTGGAAGGCGAATAATTTACCGCCGGAAAAATGATCCATAACCCTGCGGAAACAGGACGTTTACCGCAGGGTAATTTTTGCAGTACAAAAAATAATTCGTATCTTTACCTGTATGAAAGCGATATACCTTACAGACCTGGCTCAGCAATATTTTCCTAAATCCAGTGCCCGGAGTGCCGTAGCGCAGCTTCGCCGCTGGATAGTGTTGAACGAAGACTTACAGCAACGGCTTACGGAACTGCATTTCCATAAGGGACAGCGAAGCCTGACTCCCTTGCAGCACGAAGCGATATGTCATTTCCTTGGAGAACCAGGTGAATAATATACAGCAATCCCCGGCATCGGTTTTCGGTGTCGGGGATTTTTGTGTCAGTCTTCGATGTAGAAATCATTCTCCAGCAGCTCTTTCATGTACCGGTCACGCTCTGCTTTAGATTTAAAATCACTTCTAATTGTTACCCATGAGTCAGGATTATCCAAATTTTTTGCCTTGATAATTGGTTTCTCATTTCTTTCTCCGGCTCTTATTATCCAAAAACCTGAATCACATACTTTTTTTTGGTCTCTTGCGTTCATAATTAATCACTTGTTACTGTGTATATACCTTCTTCGCATGATTCGATTCTCATGTCTATCTCACTCTTCACATCTTCCAGAACTTCCATCGCTCCTTCATTGGTAAAGTCTGAAAGAACCTGGTCGATGAAATCCATTATTTGTTCTTTTTCGCTCATATTATTCAAAAACTATTTGTTTACCGTAAATCTTCGCCACTTCGTATTCTGCCTGACATCCTTTACTGTCTTGCCATCCACGGCAGAAATAGACTGCATCGCATTCCAAGAGAGCCTGAATGTCTCGTCCCATGTGTTCCGCATAAGATGCGTTGGAATCTGGTGATACGTCGAACGGAGTTACCGGCTCGTATCCATTACTTACCAATCCATTTTTTACAATGTCTAAATGAAGTTTTACTTCTGTAATGTCTTTCCCGCTTATCGGGATGGAGATATATACTTTCTTTTTCATAAGTCTATAATTTCAATTTTCAAATCACGCTCCAGCTCACGCATCATGTCGATAGTGTCATTGTTTTCCACATCGAAGCAGATGCCCAGGTATTCCGGGTTCTGCTTCGAACGCTTTACTGACAAGTCGCATGGGCGGCTGTGCTTGATCCAAACGAACATGAACTGATTGATTGCGCTGTAATGGACTTTCGCCGCCACCCTGCGAGGCTTGAACAGATTAAGGTTCTGGTTCTGCATAGGGTTCAATCTGTTTGATTACTGTTCCGCTGAGCCAGATGCGTCCGCTTCCCTGGCATTGCGGACATACTTTCTGCTGGGGATATTCCCGACGCACATCTTTCTCTGCATATACGGTTACTGAGCCGGTTCCTCCGCACTGGCGACAGAGGCATACGCGGCGATGGATATAAGTCTTCTCTGTATTCATCTCTTATCTGCATTTTCAAATTCGGGTTTTACATCAGGTTCTGCTTCGTATGGATACACATCCATGATGGCGGTTTCTGATACGGAAGCTATCACGTAATCAGCCATAGTGCCCTTCATTCCTTCGTCCAGCTTCTTGATGGCGTCGCGAAGGTCGGAAGCTTGTACAAGTACGTTGCTGGCAGTACGCTTTTCTGCTCCGCTCTTTTCATCCAGTGTAATAAACCAGAGTTTACATTTGAACCAGCGGTCGGCAAACTCTTCTTCACTTGGGAACAGTTCATTGAAATTAGCTTTTGCAACTCCAGCCACCTCAAACTCTCCGCTAATAAACGGTGTCATTTCTTCGATGATACGGCTTTCGGCTTCGGTGAAGCTGAGCGCATCTACCAGATAGGGTTCTGTTACTTTCTTCTGCATTCCGTTTTCCATCGTTTTCTCATAACGGATTTTGCATGTAAACCAGTTGTGCATCATAATTCTTCTGTTTTTATTGATTGTTTAAATATTACGTTAGTATGGTCTCTTCTCGAATCGTCCGTACAGTTAAGCTCGTTACCGTAGCAGGGGATAGCGTGCTCAAAAAACCAGCATCCGCTGCAAGGTTCTTCCTGATCTTTCACCTCGGCGACCGCGAGCGTTTGTCCGTGCCAGGTGAAGGTTTCTCCTAATTTGTGCTCCATGATTCTTTTATTTTTCTGATTAATTCATTCCATCCTTTCCGCGCCATGCGTGGTTCCATCCAGCAGAGCCAGCCAAGTATATCGAGCATCTTTCCCGCAAGTTTCAGAATGAATCCCATAATAATCAGCGGACCGATGATAAGAGAAAAGGCTGTGAAAAGAATGATTTGTGTACGTTTGTTCATTATTCGATGTAATAAGATGTTATTACCAGATTGCTTCGCATTATTATGAGAGATAACCGGTTATCGTCTTCTCCGAGCAATACACGAACGGAAGCCCGGCGTGCGTGTCCCTCATTCTTTAGTTCTCCAAGACAGCACTCCATTATCATTTTCAGGCGAAGATATTCATCACGGGTAGGCTCCAGTTCCCGGTTCTGAAGGACACGGGTCATGTACTCGTGCAGCTTCTTCATCCAGCGCGGCCACTTGTCACGCCGGATGTTAGTCTTAAAGGTTAATTCAGCCATAGCTATTCCAATTTAATAATTTCGCATTTTTTCAGGAAAGGAGATAAATTACGGAAGTTGCAAGCATTGATGAAGCTGCTGAATTTCCTTGCCTTTTTAATATCTTTCACAAAGCATAATTCATACGAATAATCCGATGAAAGTTTTGGGTATCCTTTTTTCAAGTAGTCACCAGCTCCTGTCTTAATGACATATATTCCTTTTTCTCTACTTTTAATGTTTTCGCCTGTCCAACAATGTATGCAATGAGGCCCTGAAGGTGCATTATAATATCCTTCGTTAGGGTTTATTTCTATTCCACATTTACAACATAATAACTTATTCATCTTCCTTTTCCTCCTCAATCCAAAATGTGATAACGGGTTTATCGTAGACCGTGTATACCGTGATGCGGTTATCTGTACGTTCTATCTTATGAGTTATACCAAGTTTGTTTTTAGAGTTTCGAACGATGTATGTAAAGTTGTTCAAATACTTTTCTATTATGTCCATTTCTTCCTTTGCTTGCTGTTGAGTAAGAGATTGTATTGGAAATCTCTTGTGATAGTATCCCGATATTTCCAATGCATATTTAGGAAGAGGTTTCTTTATAAATTTCCTTTCAATTCTGTACTTTTCCATCTTTTTCCCATCCATTAAGTTCATAAACCATATCCCGTGCTTTCTCTTTGGATCGGCACTCCGCAATGGGAGTGCCTGTGCAAATTGTATCAGTATATTCATTCCGATACACAATCCAAAGAGGACCACGGCGTTCATACGTGTATTTAGGCCGTCTGGACCGCATCGCTTTCTTTTTTGGGTTCTACGTAGAAAGATTCATCCTGCACCACCTGTACACCGATGTTTGCGAACTGTTCCGCAATTTCAGGAATGTCACGGTCGGCCAGAAGCTTGTCTTTAGCCAGTTCCTCGGTTGTGCGGATATACTGTGGAAGGAACTCTTTGCAGAGGTTTGTCACAGCTGCCCAGGTGAAACCTTTCATGTTCTTCAGCTTCGGGTTGCCGGTGCGGAAACCAATGATGCCGTGTGCCGATTCCAGACTCTTTTTCTTAGAGAAAAGCGTGTCCTTGTTTTCGGTGGCATAGGTCTGCATCACTTCGAAAGTGCGGTCTTTCGTTTCGTTCAGTTCTGCCAGCTGGTCGGCGTACTTCTCACGGATCTTTGTCATTTCCTGGTCCATCTTAGCTGCGATAGCCTGAGCCTTTGCGTCTGCCATCGCAAAATCGGCGAATGCCTGTTCGTACTGTTCGCGGCTTACTCCGCTGATTACTGTTTTCTTGGTTCTTTTTGCCATAATTAATTCAGTTTTAATGATTGTTTAAATGATTATTAATTGTCAATTAATTCGTCCTCCATTGCTGCCATGTCGTATTCCATTTTCATGGCTTCGTCGGCCTGTTGTCCGCAGAAGTTCTCCAGTTCCCGGAGAATAGTTACACGGTCGCAGAAGTCAAACTGCTGCATCTGTTTCATGATTTCGTTCTGGATTTGTTCGATTGTATGTTCCATGGTATCTCATTTTATAGTTTTTTTATACGTTTCCTCTTTATCCCGTTCCAGCATTCTTATTTTCGCCTCATCCAGGCGGAGCATAAAGAACAGTGTGGAGATGAGCAGGCAGAGGACAAAAACTTGTGCCTCGTCCATCATTCCGCACACCGTTGTGGCGGTAAACATACGTACCAAGTAATTGACCGAAATAGCTATCCACATAACAGCCATCCACAACGTCCATTTCTCTTCAATCAGTTGTTCCAGTTTCTTTTTCATTTTCTGTAGTTTTTAATATCCATCCTTGTCTGAGGAACTTTCTGACAGGCATTGCTGTTTGATTGAAGGAATGATGTCCTTCACTTGCATCTGCGATAAATGAATATCCATACAGTTCCGACCTGTATCTTTTAATCTCAAGCAACACCCATCCGTCCTTCACATCCTTTATTCTTACTGTTTCCGGTTCCGTCCATGGAGAAAGCTTCTTATCCGGACGTATGTAGATGTCTCCCGGTCTTGGAGTCTTTATCCTTCTACGAGTCCTTATATCGTCCATAACAGTATCTAAAACCGAGTCAATAAATAGCAGTGAAAACATTGCCAGAAATAAAATATCCACCCAGTTCATGACTGTTTCCTTTCCTTGTTAGCCCTTGCTTTCAGTTGGCGGTGCGTGGCATTCAGTTCCTCGTAGTTCTGGCGGGATACGGGTTTCTTGCATGCGCCGTACTGACGGAGCCACTGGTTGAGCTTGGCGATGTTCATTTCACGTTCTACCGGGTCGTCCACATCGTAGGGAGCGTTCAGACCGGATATTTCGCACGAAAGACGGTAGATACGGCATACCAGACGGTATTTACGTTTTTCACCCTGAGCGTTTGACCCGTCAGGGTCTAAAAGGCGGCTTATCATCTGCCGTGCCTCTTCCTTGGTCAGTTCCGCAGAGGTGGATGTGCGACCGCCGCTGTACTGGCGTATCAGGTGGCGGTATGTGTCTTCATCCAGCCGGTGCTGCCGTTTCAGGCGGTGAATGAGCTGCTTCTGCTCATTCGTCGCCGGGAGTGTAAGTTTCCTGTTCATATTCTTCGTTGTTTAATGGTTTCTCACTTTCCAGCCACTTGCGTTCCGCTCCTTCCTCCCAGATGGTGTAGTAACCCCTTGGTCCTCCTTTACCGCGACCGATGTAGATGGCACGGAACCCGTGTACCTGTATGCGGACAAAACAGTCACGCTTTACGGAGTAGGCCGCTTTCCCTTCCACTTCCTTTCCCTCCACATGGCTCACATAGACGAATATCTTGCTGCGGAACTTCTTTCGAAGGGCGATGATTCCTTCTGCCGTGGCCTCATACTGGTTGACAAAGTATTGCAGGGAGTCGATAATCACCACATCGGGACTGCGCTGCTTCTCCATCATCTCGTTCAGATCCGGAACGGTCAGCGCATCGGTAAATACAATCTTCTGCACCTTCGAGCGGATTCCGGCATCTTTCAGGTCTTTCTGGAAATCGGCACAAAACCCCATTTCCAGCGAAGCGACCAGTACACGGTAACCCATGCGGTCGAACTCCTTGGCAAGCTGGAGGATGAAGCGTGTCTTGCCTTGCCCTGCCTTTCCGTACACTATCCAGTTGCCGCCCTTCTCACGGTTTCCGAACGCTTCGCTGAAAGGCTTTGAAAAGGGGATGTAGCTGTATTTCCGTTCTTCTATATTGGATATGCTCAATGCCCTCATACCTTCATCGCCCCCTCGCTGAGTTCCTGACGGATTACCACATCATCAATCATGCTTGCCAGCTCGCGCAGGTCGTCCGAGAACCATACCGTGCGCGGGTCTTCCGGATTGGGCTGTTTCTTCACTTTCGGCAGCTTTCCCCAGATGGTTTCCGCCATGTCCTTGTCGGGGATTCCGTTTGCCATGCAGATGGATACCACGTCTTTCTTAGTCGCGCCCAGCAGGGTAATGTAGTTTCGTCCGAAACGTCCGTCTATCTCATCGTAACCTTCGATACGTCCCACGTAGCGTTTGATGTTCCGTTCCAGCGTTTCCGTTCCTGCCACCAGGCATCCCATGCGTCCCAGCGTGTCGTCATACAGCGGTATCAGGCAGTTCATGGCCGAGTGGGTGAGCTTTCCGGCATCGTCTATCAGCAGGATAGGATGGCGGTCGGCCATGCGGTTCATGTGGGCGGCGCAGATGTCAAGCAGCTCGTCATTGTCCATGTACCGGTTCACTTTTTCGCCCATGGCGGTAGCCAGCTTTGTCAGGAACTTGTGGCTCGACCACTTGCGGCATTTCAGGTAGATTACGGAACCGTCACCGCACACATTGTACAGGTCGATGAGCGACTGGGTCTTTCCGCTTCCGGAACGGCTGCTGATGCAGTACCACTTGCTTTTGCTGCGGGCTGCCACAAACGCCGTCTTCACCTGACGGTAGGAGGTGACCGTGTCCACCACGTTGCGCGAGTTCTCGAAGAAATAGAGTCCGGCTGCAATCTTTTCGGCCAGAATGTCATCGCTTGCGGAATACTTTCCCGTACGGAACAGGCTCATGGAGGTGTCCGATACGCCGCATCTGCGTGCCAGTTCGGCAGCCGAGCTGCCACGGCTTATCAGGTTGTCGATATACTGTTTGAGTGCTTGTTTGTCCATATTAAATCGTTTTTAAAGGTTATGTAAATCATCTTGAAAATCTCATGTCGGTAGGGTTCCATTCGTATGAGTCATCATCTTCCTGTGCGGTAGGAACTACCAGTTGTCTTTTCGGTGCGGGTATCGCTTCCTCTTCCACGACCACCGCGTCTGCGATGGCATCCCTGGCCTCGGAGCGTCGGTCCTTGTGCTGGCCGTGAATGTCGGTAATCAGTGCGCGGTCAAGCAGGGTGTTGCTTTTCAGCTGCGGATAGCGTGAAATCATTCCCTGAAGGGTTTCGTCCACCTGGTTCTGACGGTCGATGTACCGCTGCTCCAGCTCATCGTTGAACTTCCTTACCTTGCTCCGGTGTTCGAAGTGTTCCGGTTTCTGGTCTGCAAGTGCCATCGGTACGGTGATGTCACGCTGCATGGTGAACCTCAGTGTGCCGATTTCCTTCTTCACCCGGTGTCCGGACGTGGATTCCGCGTTGCAGATAAGCACCTGCGAAAGGTCGTCGGGGTCGTAGTGCACCACCCAGTCCTCGTTGTAGTGGTTGCGCAGCTCCATGTTGAAGGTCTCGAAGTTGAGCCGCTGTCCCATGAGTTCCATGAGCAGCCCCTGACCCGTGAGGCGGTTGGTGCGTCCGGTAGTTTCGCCCATGAGGAAGAGGTATTCATCGTCATTAAAAGCTATTCTCCTTTCGCCCGGCGTGGCGGCCCATGCCTTGAGGTAGGCATCGCGCTTCAGTTCGCGCTCCCTGTTCATGATGGTGTGTATCTGCTGCATCACCACTTCCTCTGTGGGTATCAGGTGACGGTTGCGGTTCAGAATTTCAATGTTAGGCTGGCTGTCACGCTTGGCGTTGATGTTCACCCCGCTCCAGTTGGGCAGCATCTGGCAGTAGGTCTTGTTGATGTGGTTGAAGTAAGGTTCTATTATCTTCGACTTCGCATTGCCCAGTGCCGCAGGCGTGTAGTGAACGGTCATTGCCTCGTAGAACGGCACCATCACCTTCTTCTGGTAGTTGTCGCTCTGCAACTGCATGGGCTTGTAGCGTGAGCCGAACAGTTCCTTGGTGTGCTTCACCGCATTGCGGAGCGCGGTGCGTATCAGTGCGGGGCTTTCGTGGTCGCCTATGGCGTAGCCCACCGGATATTTGCCGCAGGCATCAAGCACCACCACCATACATTTGCGGTTGGTGTAGGAGGTCTGTTTGGTACGCTTGATTTCACCGTCCACCACCTTTTCACGTATAACCTGCTTTTCGTATACCAGTTCCACGTCCCATCCGTCCAGCGTCCAGTAGGTCATTGCCGTGGTGGGCGGCGTGCGCTTTATCTGCATTTCGTACTTGTTTTTCCATGTATTGCCGCCCCTGCGGTGACCGAGCGAAGTGGACTCCATTTCCTTGCGGTAGGCATCCACCGTGGCCGGACTCTTGATGAATGGGAGCGGTTTCTCTCCACCAGCTTCCCTTATCAGGTTCATCTGACGGATAACGAGGTTGTACTGTTCCATGATTTGCACGTTGTTCAGGTTCATGTGCTGGCTGAGCAGCTTGTGCATCACGGCCTCGCATTCCTCGTCCTTCACCTTTCGGGTGGAGGTGTTGCCGTGGTTCTTGTTCACCAGTGCATAGAAGCCTTCCTTTTCATACTGTAGTGCCTTTCGCTGGAGGGTCTTTCCGGTGGATGGCAGCTTGTGCGGATAGCGTTGCTCGCCCCGGCTGTTTCGCACGGCCAGCAGGTCGTTCACCATGCGGCTCAGGTTGTCCCATACGCTGACCTTCACCGTGCCGTCGCCCACGCTCCGGCGGTTCTCGCGGTACAGCCGGAGCACGGCATCCAGCACCCGTGCCTGAAGGGTGTAGAGTGCGGCCTTTTCGGGTTTCAGCTTCTTTCCCGCCTCGTCGGTGAAGTCAGTGAAAAAGGTGTATGCCTCTTCGTTGTATTGCAGCTCGCGCTCCAGCAGGCTCTGTTTCAAAACGGCATCAAACTCCTCGTGCGGGTCGCCGTAGGCCTTGATGTATTGGTTCTTGATGTATTCTTCCATTGTGTCGAAATAGACTAATGCAGGTGATTTTGGCGTACTTCGTCTGGCTATGACTATTTGTCCTCTTTTGGTTTTTGAATAGTAAGTACCTTCAGGAAGGAACCCGCTATCAGAGCCAACACCGCTTTTTTTATTTCGTGCTATCAGCTCATTGGCGAAGACGCATACCTGATTGTTATAGATTACAGCCATGATTGTTCGTTTTTATCGTTTGTCCGGCTCCGGGACTTGAACCCGGATGGCAGCCGCTCGGTGAAGTTCTGCAAGCCGTGTGTGCGTTACTGGTTACGTGATTCTCTGTCCATGCGCCGTGCCGCCGGGATAAGTGCCAGGCAGAGGCAGATTGTAACTATCAGGTTCATTGTGCCGTCCAGCAGGCAATTCAGGATGGCGGCTGCAAGTATCAGCAGCAGGTTACGTGTAGTAGTATTGATTCGTTTCATGATTTGATTCTTTAAAAGTTTCTATCCCTATTCTCCCGAACCGGGATAGTTTTGCTACATTTGTAGTGTAATCAATATTTAAAATCTTATGACTAAAATTAAACCGGTAAAATTTCAAGTAGGTGATGTTGTATATCTCAAAAGCGAGGACAGGTTTTCCAGTACAAAATTCAGAATGACAGTCAAAAGCATCACTGGTGAATATCCCAACATTCAGGAAGTGGAATGTATTTGGCTTTCAAAAGGAGGAATTGTACAGACCCATAAATTTGACCCTCTTTTGCTAATCAAGTATTAATCATCTTCCTCTTCTGTTACGACATCCCGTTCCACTTGGTTAAACCGGGCTATCGGGATGCCGAATATTCTCAATACGAAAAAGTGCCTTGGCTCTATGTTCTGACATACTTCATCAAGTTCTATGAATGTTCTGAGCCGCTTGCTTCTTTCTATATCTTTCATGGTTGTTCCTCCTTTGATGATTCATCACTTTCTTTTCCTATTCCCTCCCGAAGCGTTCTTGCTCCCTGCAATACACCGCCCATTTCAAGAGCAGCCTTACGTATCATGTTCGCTACATTACTTCGGGTTCTGAACTTCAAAGCATCACGAACTGTTACTTCACTTACGCTGAACTTTTCAGCCAACTTACGGCGGTCGCCGTGCATCATTAATATTTCTGCCATTTCGTTATAGTTTTTATTGTGATTATTCGGTTAAAATTCCGTCCCTATCCCTCGCGAACCGGAACGGTTTTGCTACATTTGTAGCAGTCTAACTAAACGTCTATGCTGTTTGAAACAGTATTCTTTAATGATTCGGACAGCATGATGTTGCAAAATTTACATAAGTATGAGTTTGAGAAATTATCTTGTAAAATCTGATGGACCTTATAGAGAGATATTAGAGTCCTTCCATCACGAAGAGATTGTACAGCTTTATAATCAATTAAAAGCTGACGGAGCAGACGCACACTTCGCTTATGTGGAGGAACATCTGCCAGACATCCTCCAATACATTTCGCGATCTCCGTCGCAACGCGAAATAAAGAAGTGGCAGAAACGTACTGACCTGCTTCATCTGCGCTTCTCCGCACTACAGATTTCTGCTGCCACCGTAAGATTTCTTCTCGATATTCTACCGAGTGAGGGAATTGTTGATTTCGGCTCGTATCGTGAATTCCATTCGGTGTACGCTTCTGCTTTGGCGGATTCACTGTTTCCGAACCCTTTGAATGGTTTTCCGTTTGAAGGCTATCCAAATCCATTTGACAAGGAATCCCCTGATAAAATAGATGAGAACGACTATTGATCAGTTTGCTTGTTGCTAATTCTATTCTTTTTGACTTCCCGTTGTATCTTTCAGGTGCAACGGGATTTTTCTTTGCTTTTCCCATAGTTTGCGCTTTTAAATATTATTCATTATATATTCCACTGCATACTCTCGCTGGAAAGCTCCACCTTCATGAATATGTTCCGACAGCCAGCGTGAGGTTATTTTGCGACTATTTTCATTTTCAAATGCCAGCTCTTCCGGCTCCGGTAGAGTCTCTTTATTCTGGAGCATTCTCTTCAATTCTTCATATACCTCTTTGGGCATCTCTACACTGCTAAAACCAACCATGTAATTCACCGAAATCACAATTGATTTAACGGTGATGTTTTCCGATTCGTTTTCTTTGATTTTATCCATAATTTGCGTTTTTAAGGATTATTATTTATCTTCGTTGGCATCTTTCGGTATTGAAAGATGTTGCAAATATAAACGCATTTTGCGTATAAAGCAAAAATAAACGCAGAAAATATACGAATTATGAGTAGATTTTTGGAGAAAACATTGATTTTAGACCGAATTAAGAAGGCTTATTCTTTAAAATCGAACGCAAAACTCGCAGCTTTTTTGGGTATTCCACCTACTACACTCTCCAGTTGGTACTCAAGAAATAGCTTTGATTTAGATTTAATATACGAAAAATGCGTAGATATTGATTTGAATTGGCTCCTCACCGGTGAAGGCAACATGCTTCGTACGGAGTCTGAAAAAGAAAACATTCCGGTAGCCCATCCATCCGATTCGCCCATGGAGGGCATACCACTGATTCCCATCAGTGCAATGGCCGGGGCATTCACCGGTGAGCAAAGCGTGCTGGAATACGAATGCGAACGATTTGTTGTCCCCACATTCAAGGGAGCTGAGTTCCTGATAAGCGTGAAAGGAAGCAGCATGTATCCTAAATATAATAGCGGTGACATTGTGGCTTGCAAGCGTTTACCGATGGATGACATATTCTTTCAGTGGAATAAAGTATATGTACTGGATACAGATCAAGGTCCGCTCATCAAACGGGTAAAGCCCGGTTCCGACAAGGAACACGTCCTCATCGTGTCGGACAATGAACACTACGAGCCTTTCGAACTGCCTCTGGACAGGATTTATCACGTAGCCCTGGTTATCGGAGTAATAAGACTGGAGTAACGATTAAACGATATTTAAAAACCAACAAAAAACAAGTATTATGGAAACATTAAAAGAACTTATTTCAACCAAATATGGAGATTATCAAGGATTTGTATCCATTGACAGACAAGACATGTTTTCTGATAAAATAAAATCTTTAAACTTACCTAAAGGCGTAATCGCAGGGGTAGGCTTTGAGTTTGGGGAAATGATAGGCGATGCGCCATTAGACACTGTCAGCTGTATCTTTTTGATTGTCCCTCCGGAATATGGTGATACAATGCAGCGCATCATAGATACAGATGGAAAGGTTAATGCTGTAAAAGTGAGGAAAGAAATACCAGTGAATGAATTAGGACTTTACTTTAAACGATTTGGATGCTGTGGAATATCCAAAGACCTATCAAACAAAATTGTAGAAATAATATAAGCAAAAGAGGAGTAGTTAAGCTACTCCTCTTTATTTTTTAAGATACTGTTTTTCAGGTACATCAGGAAGTTTATGGCATCATCCGTTTCCGATGTCCTTCGCGAGGCTCGCATAATATCCTCGATATAAATCGAAATACGTTCTGCTGTAGCTTCTACACCAAGATCATTTACTAATTTGTCAAGATAAGTTTCCTTTTTCATATATCTAAGTTTTATTGACACTTCTTATTTATCATGGAGTTTAATTGATTTACAAGTTTGGTTAAGCGCACGTTTTCTTGTTTTAAATACAGATTTTCTTTTTTGAGAGAATCTATTTCGTTGCCTAACTTATCTATAAGTTCTACTCCAGTATTATAATAAGGACTCTTTTCATAGCGAATCATGTTCATAAACTGATTGGCTGCTGCCTTATACAAAGCCGCATCACGATGATCATCCAATATTGTACGAATCAGATTCTTTCCCATATCCTTAAAAATAAGCTCCCGGACTTTCACCGGGAGCGTTCACTTTAAACCTAATACCTATAAAAACGCAAAATCACAAAGTATTGGGGAAGAACCCGGACTCGAACCGGGGACACAACAGCAGGCGTCCAGTACTGTTTGCTCTACCTTCTGAGCTATTCTTCCTATTGTTTCAGCTGTAATTCTATACAAATATAAGTAAAAAGTAAATAAACTCCTAATAATCAACAAGATAAAACAAAGCGCGCACAAATAGCAATGTATTAAAGGTGCAAACTCAAAGCATAAACACGTAATTCACGCTATATTTACATACATATAGCGTCAAACCCGAAAGAAAAAAAAACGCAAATTGAATGGGTGTTGAATGGGTGTTAGGAACAAAACGTTTTTTAAAACCCATGGGTGTTGAATGGGTGTACCTCATGGGTGTTACGTTTTTAACAATAAAATTAACAGATTCAAGGCATGCACTTCAAAGGTATTAAATGCCATTTAATCCATGTTTCGGATATAGAAAAACGGCTTAGATTTCCCCGGTTTAAGGTATTCTAAGCCGTTTTTACGTGTTTTCTTGATATATGTAACATCCAGTGCCCGAAACTCGCTCTAAAGCCCCGTATTTTGTAAAGCCTATGTAAACCTCTGTCACATTTCGTTTTTGTGCTGTCTGCATATCATTTTTGCCGCAACCTTTTACCTATCAATGAGTTACGCATGTTTCCACTTCATCCCGCTGTGGTACATTTCGTTCTGTGCCCCGTACATCTTCCGGTTCTTCTTCTACGGCAAGAAACTTGCAGGCTCTTTTACCCGATTATAGTGTGCTGTCACCCGATTTGCCTGTTGCTCCTCAGGAAGCTTTGGACATGCTGCGGCATTTATGTGAGCTAGAACAGCCTCAACTTATTATTGGAACCTCCATGGGAGGTATGTTTGCCCAGCAACTTAGAGGATATAAAAAGATCTTAGTGAACCCGGCTTTTCATGTATCCGAATTTATGCGTACACAGATTGGTGTACATGAGTTTCTGAATCCTCGTCGGAACGGTGAAACTCATTATGAGATAACTTCTAGTTTGTGTGATGCTTACCAAAAGGTAGAGAAGGGACAGTTTTCGGATATTACGGAGTTCGATAAAGAAAACACTTATGCTCTGTTTGGCACAAAAGACACATTAGTGCATGGATATGACGAGTTTATGTCGCATTATGAAAAGGCTTCATGGTTTGAAGGGGAACATAGGCTGAATCTTGAGGTTATGCGGAGCAGGGTTATACCATTAGTGGAAGAGATTATGGCGAAGGATTTCAGGTAATAATTATGGGTATTTTGAAACAAAATGATGACTGTCTGAAAAGATGCTGAAGAACCTGTGTTTTTTTTGTACAAAATTTTAGAAAAGATGCTGATGTTTTACTAAAAACATGCTGAATTTTTTCATAAAAATTCCCCTTTTCCGTATTTCGTGCTTTTCACAGCATGAAAATACGTAAAAGGGGATGTGAGAGAGAGAATGAAAAGTTTCTTATTTTCCAATGAAATAAGCGGGATAGCCATCCAGCAGGCAGTTCAGCTGGTTTCCTCCCATTGCAATATTTTCCATGTACGAATATCTGTTGCCGTAATTGAGACGGATGCTTGTGTAGTTGCTGTCCCACCAGTCCCATCCGAAATTAAGGCTTGATTCCTGCCGGTTTCCGTAGCGGTCTTGCGAATATAAATAGTCTACTCCCGTATTGTTCGGGTAAAAACAAATTTCCTGATAGTAGTAAACACCATATTCATCTGTCCATTCATCAGTCCAGATACGGCTGCATAAATAATCGGTACTTTCGTGATAACTGTTCGTGCCGTTTCCGATTTCTATTCCCAGACCTACATATTCGCATGAGCTCAATGTAAAGATTAAAGACAGCACTGCTGCTATATAATAGAATTTACGTTTTATTGTCTTCATAACTACCTCCTTTGTTTTTTTGATATGACAAAGATAGGCCGGGAATCTGACACCTACAATTAATTTCTCCTAATCGTAAAGAGGAATATTCCTACTTATGATAGGGAAATTCCTCAAATACGCTTATGTTGCCAGTTTGCCTTCCTGATATACAGATAACTGGCTATACCGATACAGATAGCATATAAGTGCTCGGCTGTCCAGCATATGGCAACGTCAGCTTTCAAACCTGTAATTACGATGAGGATGTATATGGTATACAGTGCCAGGGCAATGATCTCAAGAATGAAAGCAGCACGTGTGTTACCCGTTCCTGATACTGATTGAAAATAAATAAAGCCTGGAATACTGACGATATAGGTAGAACATAATACCCATAAAGTAGGAATACTTGCTGTTATCAAGTCGGGTATATTGGTATATATACGCAAGACTGTCGAGGGGAACAACGCGATAAGTCCTATCAGTGGAATGACAAAGAAAGAACATAGGCGTATATGTTGGTTGATTAATGCCGGAACTTCTTTGCTGTGTCCGGCACCAATCTGGTTGCTTACCAGTGAACTGCAAGTTGATGCGAAAGCCATGACCGTCATAAACGGTATGCTCGATACACTTCGTATGATATTGGAAATGGCGAGCGGACGTTCTCCCAAATGTTCGATAAATATGAAGAACAGGAACCATGTAGACAGTGATATAAAGTTTTGTATCATTGTCCATAGTGAAATATGCATGATTTGTGACAATGCTTTTGTACGGATGCCGGGGATGCGGTTTAATCCATACTTGCGATAGTCTATTTTCCGGTATGTATAACTTATAAAGAATAATACGGATACCAGTTCGGCCAGCGACGAGCCTATAGCTGCTCCGGCAATTCCCATAGCAGGGAATCCGAATTTACCGAAAATAAGTGTATAGTTGAATATTACATTGGCAGCTACCATCACGATGGAATTCAGGGTGAGGGTACGTGTCTGCGTAGTTCCTACAAAAAAGGCTCTGAACATGGCTCCTATAAAGGAGAAGAAGAAACCATACACACGCCAGCGTATATAGTCAGTTGCTGCACCTACTATACGGTCCGAACTGACTAACATTCCCAGTATTTGTTCGGAAAAAACTTGTGAAAGGATAAAAATAACCAGACTCATCAGCATCAGGAAATAGATACCCTGATAGAAGATGTTTCCTATAGCACGGTAGTTCCCTTCACCGTTTCTTCGGGCTATCAGTATTTGCGAACCGACTGTAAAGCCGAATCCGATCATGAAGATTGCCAGATAATATACACCGGCTATGGCAGATGCTCCTAGTTCTATCTCACCTACATGCCCAAGAAATGCAGTATCGGTGATACCGATCATTTGTTCCATAATCAGGCTAATGAGAATGGGATAGGCAATGAGCCAGATATCTTTATAGGTATAACTTGTAGTTGACTTCATACTTTGGGAGAAAGATTAGAAACGGTTCTTGCTTTTTGCACTGATTTCTTCTATGTCCAACCGGATGATTTCTGTACGGTGAAAGGATTTTTGTGCATATTCCAGCCCTTTTATTTTGTCGTTGGGGCAGTATTTGCTTAAAAACAGTGACAGGGCAGACATACGTTCTGCTTCGTGCAGACTGTGATGTGCCGTACAGCGAAGTACGATGCTTTCGTATGCAGTGGTAAATTCTCCGGGAATGACTTTTGTGCGTCCTACTACGCAGAAGGAAACATTTGTGCATGCGTCTATGCAATTCAGTTTTCTGCCTACTGGGGCGCAATGGATATAAATAGAGTTTCCTCTGTCCCATACATAACTTAGTGGAATGCCATAGGCTCCTTCACCGTCTTCTGTACGCATGGAGAGTACGCCGTATTCTCCTTCTTTCAGGATTTCGTAAGCACGAGCTTCGCTGAGCAGTCTGTCTTGTCTGCGGATTTGATTGTTATTGAATTCCATAATGAATGTATCGTTGATGTGGTTGGTTTATTATTATTTTCTGGAATGTTTGAGGACAAAACAGGCGGACTAACATTGGTCTTTGTATGTACGCAATGTTAATCCGTCTGCGTGGTATGTAAGTAATCGGTTATGTGAGGTTGATTTATCTGGCTAATTCGTATATCTCACGGCTTGCCTGGCTGTCAAGATGGACATAATTGCCTGCCACTTTTCCTTTATCTTCGTGGAATTTTCTGACCAGTAAGTCAATGTCCGGGTTTTCTATACCTAATTCTCTGAGGGTAACAGGCATACCTATGCTGTGCAGGAAAGCCTTAAATCTTGCTATTCCTTCCATAGCTACGGCTTGCAGGTCGTCTGACTCCGGTACGTCCCATACACGTACTGCATATTGGGCGACCTTACCTACATTATGTTTGGCTGCATAGGTCAGCCATGCAGGGAATATAACGGCAAGTCCTGCTCCGTGAGTTACGTCGTAAATTGCACTGATTTCGTGCTCCAGACCGTGGGAAGCCCAGTCTTCTTCACAGCCTACTCCACATGTACCATTATGAGCTACTGTACCCGCCCACATGATATTGGCACGTGCATCATAGTTATCCGGTTCGCTCATTACGCGGGGAGCTTCGTTTACGATTGCTTTCATGACTCCTTCACACATACGGTCGGCTATTTCCACGCCTTGGGTATTGCTGAAATAACGCTCCATGATATGCGCCATCATATCCGTAATGCCACTGGCCGTTTGCCATGCCGACAATGTATAAGTCAGTTCCGGATTCATTACGGCAAAGACTGGCCGGAGAATTTCCGGAGTGCGTATACCTAATTTTCTTAATCCGTCGAGCTTGGTGATTACAGCGTTTCCCGAGCCTTCACTTCCGGCTGCCGGAATAGTAAGTACAACTCCGATGGGCAATCCTGTCTGTGGTACGGATTTTCCGATAAAGAAATCCCAGAAATCTCCTTCATAAGGAATACCTATTGCAATGGCTTTGGCCGTATCTATTACAGAACCTCCTCCTACGGGCAACATAAAATCTACATGCTCCTTACGACCTAGTTCGATACCTTCGTACACCTTCGGGGCAGTGGGATTAGGTTGGATGCCTGCCAGTTCTACATAATCTATTCCAGCAGCTGTAAGCGACTGCTTCACCTTATCCAGTAATCCGCTTCGTACTACCGAACCGCCTCCATAAACAATCATGGCTTTTGTGCCGTGATATTTTTTAACCAGTGTTCCTGTTTGTGCTTCTGTTGCCTTCCCGAATACAAATTCGGTAGGGCTGTAAAATGTAAAATTATTCATAAATCAGAACTTCTTCTTTTTTAATTCGATTCTAAGTTGTGTGTGACAAATCCTAATAGTGGAATGTGATGCCGCAAAGTTATGGAATTTTTCTTATCTTTGCGCTTTCATTTTCAAAATCACTATGAAATCAGATATCGAAATTGCACGCAGTATTGAACTGACAAAGATTAAACAGGTAGCACGTGATTATGATATACCTGTAGAGGAAATCCATAACTATGGACGTTATATCGCAAAAGTTCCTGAAACTTTGATCGATGAGGAGAAAGTAAAACAAAGTAATCTTATTCTGGTAACTGCCATAACACCTACTAAAGCAGGTATCGGAAAGACTACAGTATCAATCGGTCTGGCACTCGGACTTACAAAGATAGGCAAGAAGGCTATATGTGCGCTTCGTGAGCCTTCACTTGGTCCCTGCTTCGGTATGAAGGGTGGAGCTGCCGGAGGAGGATATGCTCAGGTTCTTCCGATGGATAAGATTAACCTGCATTTTACCGGAGATTTTCATGCGATTACTTCGGCACATAACATGATTGCTGCCTTGCTGGATAATTATATGTACCAGAATCAGGACAATGGATTCGCTCTGAAGGAGGTACTTTGGAACCGTGTCCTTGATGTGAACGACCGTGGCTTGCGCTATATCATTACTGGATTAGGAGGAAAGACAAACGGTATTACCCGTGAATCTGGATTTGATATCACTCCGGCTTCCGAAATCATGGCTATTCTCTGTCTGGCAAAAGATGAAGATGACTTGCGTCGCCGTATCGAAAATATTTTGCTGGGCTTTACTATCGACAATAAACCTTTTACAGTAAAAGATTTGGGAGTAGCTGGGGCTATTACTGTTTTGCTGAAAGATGCTATTGCTCCTAATCTGGTACAGACCACAGAGCATACTGCTGCTTTTGTACATGGCGGACCGTTTGCTAATATCGCTCACGGATGTAACTCGGTGATGGCAACAAAACTGGCTATGACTTTTGGTGATTATGTAATTACAGAAGCTGGTTTCGGTGCAGATCTTGGCGCAGAGAAATTCTATGACATCAAATGTCGTAAGTCTGGATTACAGCCGAAACTGACCATTATTGTAGCTACAGCACAGGGACTGAAGATGCACGGTGGAGTTAGTCTGGATCAGATTAAAGAACCTAATGCTGAAGGATTGACTAAAGGTCTGGCTAATCTGGATAAGCATATCGAAAATCTTCGTTCGTTCGGTCAGACTGTAGTTGTAGCATTTAACCGCTATGCTAACGATACTGAGGAGGAAATCGATCTGGTTCGTCAGCATTGTGCTGCTCAGGGTATTGGATTCGCTGTAAACAATGCTTTTGTTGAAGGCGGTAACGGAGCGGTAGAACTGGCAAATCTGGTTGTTGATACTATTGAAAACCAGCCTTCAGAGCCATTGCGTTTGGCATATAATGATGATGACACAGTGGAAGAAAAGATTTCGAAGGTAGCATGCAATCTTTACGGTGCTAATATGATTACCTATAGTGCTGCGGCCAAGAAGAAACTGAAAAGAATCCAGGAGCTGGGTTATGGACATTTCCCAATCTGTATTGCTAAAACACAGTATTCGTTCTCTACAGATCCGAAACTTTATGGTGTGGTGAAAGATTTTGAATTCCATGTTCGCGATATTGTTCTGAATGCCGGAGCTGAGATGCTGGTGATTATTGCCGGAGAAATTATGCGTATGCCGGGATTGCCGAAAGAGCCTCAGGCACTGCACATTGATATTGTGAATGGCGAAATAGAAGGTTTGTCTTAAGTATAAAGACTCTATCAGTTATTTTTGATAGAAAATATATCTATAAAAAAATCATGCAGACTTGTATAACAGGTCTGCATGATTTTTTTATGGATAGGGTTGTTTTATTCAAAGTCACTTTGCTGTTTCTCGACTTCTTTTAATCTCATTTGACTTTGTTTTCGTGCTTCATCTGACGATTGACCGTGATCGTACGATGATAAGTTTTGTTGATTCCTGTGAGTTTTTAATTGAAGATTTAGTTCATCCTCATCGGCAATAAGCGGGTGTATAGCTTTTGTTGTTGGTATAATGAGCTCGGCAGACATCGGTGTATGTGTTCCGTTGGGTACAACAGATGCTTTGATTTTAATATTACCTGTTTGAGCTTTGGCACGTACAAGTATTGGAGCTGTTCCCCATTGCACTTCACGAGGGTTGGTGAATGCTTCTTTGCTTGCGACAAGTTCTCCTGGACCTTCAATTTCAAATTTAATATGATAATTGTTTAATCGCTTGATATTCCCATTCTCATCAGCAATAGCTGCAATAACGGTTATTAGGTCGGAACCGTCGGCTATGGTTTCCGTTCCTTCGTTGTCAGCCCAAAGTATGATTTTGGAAGGACGTCGTGCAGGCATCACTTTATGGGTTGCTACGACTTCACCGTCGACGATACCCATCGACAATATGTCCCGATTTATCTTTTAGAAGAACATGCAACTGATATAAATAAGGAGAATCCGGTTCCCATAATTCAGGCTTTTCTACTTTGATGGTAAGGGAGGTATTGCGTGCTTTTCCTTTGCTTACCGAGAAGGCTTTACTGGCTTGACATACACGTCGGTTGTCTTTGTCGAATAACTGATATTCTATTTTACCAGAGAAATATGTGTTTGATGAATTACGGACATGAGCATCCAGTCTTATTTCTGCCTGTGATTGGGAAATATGGCCAAATGAAACGAATAATCCTCCGCCGGCAATTTCGTTTTCATAGTTTGGGTCTGTGATAAATACGTTGTTGTGTACTATCATCCAGCAATCTCTATAAATTCCTCCGGAATAAGTAAAATCTAACATGTCCTGTGGTTTTCCGGGAGGATAAGAAGGATCGTTACTATTATCTGCCCATACAGCTATAACATTATCTTCTTCATAGTTGAGGTATTCAGTAACATTGGCAATCACGGGCAAGAAACCTCCATAATGCTCGTTGACTAATGTTCCGTTAATCCAGACTTTTGCTTTACCCATGATAGCCTCGAAATGCAAGAAAAGTTGTTTACCTTTCCATGTTTCTTCTGGAGTGAAATGTTTTCGATACCATACCTCTCCCTGATAATTGACGCATCCGCTGGCTTCTGAAGGTACATATTCTATTCCGTCGGGTAGCGAAATCAGGTCCCATTCCTTATCATTGAAATCCGGTTGTTCTGCCCCTTCCAGATGGCCTTTATACATGCGCCAGGCAGGATTCATACTGTAAACTGTTCTTCCGGTATTGGGTAACTCGAAGAATCCTGCTGTGGAGTATTCTGGTTGACTTGCAAAGCTCTGTTGGGTGAGAAATATTATCAAACAACAGACGATAGAATAAATGTAGTGGGTTGCTTTTTTCATGTAGTATTATTTTAAATGTTAATCTTCTCCTCTTTGATCAGGATTTTTCTTCTGATAGAAATTAATCCGTTCTGTCCAAGCCTTATCTTCTAATGGAAAAACTTTGTGAGTATTGGCCCAGTTAATCCATTTGGATTCAAGCTCTTCTACTTTTTCTGGATATTTCTCCGCGAGATTACTCGTTTCAAAAGGATCGATAGTCAGATTAATCAATTCCCATTGACTGTTCCTGTCGGCTCTGACTAGTTTCCAATTTGCGTCTATGATAGCACAAGAACTCTGATGTTCGAAGTATAATGTTCTTGGCTTGATAGGCTGTCCTTTCAGGAACGGGAGCAGACTAGTACCAAGCAGATCTGAATGAGAGAATGTTTTTGGATATTCAATTTTTCCTAAAGCCATACATGTTGGCATGATATCAATAATATGTGCAGGCTGTTTACAGATTTCTCCTTTTTTAATATTCTTTTTCTTGTCACCGTAAGTCAGTATGAAAGGGGTACTGGTTCCGCCTTGGAATACCCATTTTTTATAGCTCCTGTAAGGGGTATTCGATAAGTCAGACATCAGTTGTCCGATAAATCCCCCTTCACTAGTTGCGCCATTGTCGCTCAAGAAAAGAAAAACAGTATTCTCATACATACCTTTTTTCTTTATTTCTTCAACTAGTTTTCCTATGCCTTCATCCATTATTTCAATCATGGCTGCATATGTAGCCATATCTTTTATCCATTTGTTTTGTTGTTCTGGAGTTAGCTCTTCCCATGCCGGACGTTTCCCTCCAAATTCTTTATTGAATACAGGAAGTTCCATATTGTCGGGTATGAGTCCGATTCTTTTTTGTTTTTCAAATCTCTGTTTGCGTAGTACGTCATATCCTACTTTATATCGGTCAATGCATCTTTTTACATATTCTGCAGGAGCTTGTAATGGAAGATGAGGCGCGTAATGGGCTACGTATAAAAACATAGGTTTCCGTGTGTCGTGTGCCTGAACATAACTTACAGCTGAATCTGTTATAGCTTGAGTATAATAATAATCATCAGGCAAATCAGTTACTTTCTCTAAATTATTGTAGACAGGAGATGGTTTGTAGTAGCTTCCTCCTCCATGCAGGCATCCGTAATATTTATCGAAACCTCTTTGTACCGGATAACTTCCATTGGGAGAATCGTATCCGCCAGTAGTGGTTACGTGCCATTTACCGCTCATATATGTAGAATATCCCCCGCTTTTCATTACTTCAGCAATAGTAGGATATTCTTTATCAATTTGCCCTCTGTAACCGGGGCGATGTTCATCTACCTCGGCCATCCAGCCCATACCTACTTCGTGCTGGTATCTGCCGGTCAGCATGGAGGCTCTGCTTGGACAACTTCTTCCGGTATTCTTGAATTGACTGAAGCGTATTCCTTCTTGAGCTAACTTATCAATATTGGGAGTTTGGATTTCGCTTCCATAGCATCCGAGATCAGAAAAGCCCATATCATCGCAAAGGATAAGGACAATGTTTGGTGATTGAACTGACTGGGCATTTACATATTGGTTAGTGCCACATACAACGAGAGGGACGAATAATAGCTTGTTCATTATAGTATTAGTTTAATTGTGTTTAAATTTAAGGAGGGCTCTTCTGAGTTACAGAAGAGGCCCTAAGGTGAATATAGTTGTTATTTTTTGCAAAGTGCCTTAAAGTCACAATAGGCACATTTGTCTTCTATTTCAGTCTGGGTGAAAGAGATATCTGGATTGAATATATCTTCCAACAATGTCTTCAGATTTTCTCTGAAGTCTCCTTCATATTGTGCAAAGTTGTCTACCGGTTCTTTAGGTTTTCTAGGTTCTCCCATTTGGATAACAGGAGAGTAGTTCTCAGAAGCTGCCCGATGTATGTAAAGAAGAGCCGGAGCCACCAGGCGGCTGTCATTTTTTTCTCTTAGTTTTTTGCAAACAATAGAAGCATAGAGGAATGTCTGGAAAACATAGTTCGAACGTTTCTTGTCTGGAATGAAGAGTGACTGTACATTGGCTGGCGTATCGGCATCTCCTCCTGTTTTATAATCTACAATTCGCAGACTTTCTCCTTTGGAATCAATTCGGTCGATGATACCTCCGATGCGGGATTGGATATCCCCGGTTGAAGTGCATATCTCTATATTTTCAAAAATACGTTGCTCGGAACCGACGAATGTAAAAGGAGCATATCGCAGGTCGTTACGGAGAAGTTGCTGGATGTATTTTACAATTACTGCCGAGTTGATAAGCTGAATACCGTTGTATTCAGGTTGCTCGTTTTGGGGCAGATTGAAAAATAATTCCTTAAAGCCATTGTCAACGTATGTTTGCAGACGGACTTCATCTTTAAGCAGTGTTTCCAGGTTCTCTCTGCTGATTAGTTTTCCGTGTGCGGTAAGATCTTTATATATATGTTCTGCTGCATAGTGGAAGATACTACCGAATTTTGCTGAGTCAATGTCTGCCGTAACTTCGTCGGGCGCACTGAGTAATGCTACATATTTGTAATAGAATTTTAAAGGACAATCCAGGTAGCAATTTAGTGCAGACGGTGATATAAGAGCTTTTGGGTTGTTCCGGATATCAAACACAGATTTCATCCGCTCCATGACATCAGGAGTTTTCTCAATGATGATAGGAGTTGAATCTTGAGGAGATTGGGCTGCTTCCAGTTGTTTGCGTAGAACAGGATATCCCCATTCTATCAGGAACTGGAGCATGAAGCGGGAAAGTTCTCCCCGGTTAATACCATCGGTGGCTGTATTGTAAACTAATGTTACCTTTTCTGCCCGTTGCATAAGACGGTAGAAATAGTAAGCATATACAGCGATTTTATGGTCGATTGTTGTCATACCGAAAGCTTTCCGTAAGTTGTAGGGAATGAAAGAAGAATCACCTCCAGCTTTGGGTAATTGTCCTTCATTTACCGAGAGCATGATAAGATGCCGGAAGTCGAGGTTACGAGTTTCCAGAACTCCCATTACCTGCATGCCGATGGCCGGTTCGCCGTGGAAAGGTATGCTTGAGGATGACATGACGCGGGTAAGCAACCGCTGGAAAGTTCCTGCCTGCACGTTGAGCTCTTTGCTTTCAATCAGTGTATGAAAACGGTTGACCAATGTATAGGTTTTGAATAATGATTCACGGTACAACTGGTCGAATGCATCGGAATGTGATGCTGCCTGTTGCTGGTAAATCACAGCAACTTCTTTTAATGCCTCCGATAGCATACTGCATAAATCGAGGTTGTTTCTGCGTGGAGTAAAAAGTAATTCCAGCACATTGTCTTGTTTCAGTTCCGACGGGAGCGGGTAGAAGCGGTTGTCCCGGGTGAGAGTCTGTTCAAGTTTTTCCGCTTCGGGTGACAGTTGTCGGGTGTAGGGATGTTTCAACACACTGATAACCTCTGCGAATAGATACCGTCCGTTATTCGGGTTATATCCCAAAGTATGAAGTTCCATCAGTGCGTTGACAAAACTGTATGCAGGAGTCTGTGAAAGCGGAAATCCCATTGTAATGTTTATATGATTTACATTGTCGGGTAAAGCATGCAATACGGGCTGGAGCAATGCTTCATTACATAGCACAACGGCAGTTTCTTTTTCCTGGGAAGTAAGATTTTCCCGAATCCATTGAGGCAAGTATCGTACTTGTCCGTTTTCTGTCGGCGACTCGATAAAAGTTACTTCTTTAGGCTGATTCAGGTTGTCGAAAAAAGAAGCGGGCAACTCTGATGGAAAATCCCGCAGATTGCGGCGGATAAATTCTCCGGCCTCATGAGGAGTCTTATTGAGATAAAACGTGTCGTAATCCCAATAAAACATGGCTTTCCCTGCTTCATTCAGTTTCTTAAATAGGGTATGCTCTACTTTATTCAGTACATTGAAACCTACGAATATGTATTTATTGTAAGGAAGAGCTTCTACATCCAGCTGTTCTATGACTTGCCTGTACAACATACCTTCGTATGCGATTGACTGGCTTTCCAGCAATGCTTTGTATTCCGTATAGATATCACCCAGTACATTCCACATGGAGATAAAGCGCTGTTTCAGTTCTGTTACCTGATTGATTGAGAAATTATGAAAGAACTGACTTAATGCTTCCTTTTGTCCTTCCTCCAAAAAGTCATAGTTATCCATCAATTCATTCAGATCTTTGAGGTTGCTGAACAGTGCATGTGTGTCGGCCATGTTCTTGTCTGCATCGTCAAAGTCGGCAATAAGCATTTCTCCCCAGAAATAAAAATCGTCGAGTGTCTCTTTACTTCCAGTAGCTTTTTGAAAAACCTTATAGAGGTCGCATACCAGTTTTATCGGATCGGCTATCGATAAGTCGGATGATTGGCGGAACAGTTCGCTGATGCTGACATAAGTCGGCGACCAGATAGGACGATCGCTTTCCTGAGCCAGATATTCATTGAAGAACAGACTGGCACGCTTGTTTGGGAATACAATTGCAACTTTAGTAAAGTTACCTTCGGTTTTGTTATATAAATCGTGTGCTACTTGTTTCAAAAAAGTTTCCATATATCCAGATGGCTTTTGTCGTTTATTTAACTTCTTCCAGTTCATTGGCAAAAACATACCACAGATAACCTTTTATCTGTTCATATCCCATGGCAGATAAAAGATCCATGTATTCGCTGACTTGCTGGCGGTAACCGTCTTTGGGCTTTCCAAATTTGAAGTCGACTACAATTACTTGTCCGTCTTTCATCATCACGCGATCTGGACGGCGGGTCTGCATGATGCCTTCATCGTCTGTATAGATAATGCTGCATTCGTTGTATAACTCCCATTCGCCGCTGTACCAGTCTTTCACTTTGGGGTTTCCCAGTGCCCATTGGGCCAGCTTATAAATCTGTTGTTCTTGTTCGGCTGACTCAAGAATACCTTCGAAGCGCAGTCGCTCGATAGCCTGCGGTAAGTCACTTTCCTGTCTGATGGAAGCAAAAACATTGTGCAGTAACTGTCCTTGACGGATGTAGCGGCCTGTCTTGTCATCCTCTTCATCGCCCCGAATAAAGTCGGCAGAACGGTTGGACTGCTTGAACTCTATTTCTGTTTCTATCGACTCTATGCGGACCGGAATGTTTTCGGACTGTGCAGCCAGCGGATTTTCCGTTTCTTTTTTCTTTTTCTCTTC
>ULNI01019139.1_pt1 | contig 49187 bp, 41 predicted proteins | sample 1951881 | NCBI WGS metagenome assembly ULNI01 (sample SAMEA4835573, study PRJEB28245) | human gut metagenome | biome: gut microbiome; material: fecal sample | place: Denmark | collected 2008
GGCAAGACGCAGTATGGACTGGTGGTAGGAGCTTACGTGCCCGACTACATGAACGGGGTGATCAAGAAGCATGAGCTGACGCGCCGTGACAAGGAGGAGGACCGCATGAAGCATGTACGGGTGAACAATGCGAACATCGAACCGGTGTTCTTTGCTTATCCGGAAAACAAGACGCTGGATGCCGTGGTGGCGAAATATACGGCTCAGAATCCGGTGTACGACTTTGTGGCACCGGATGACGGCTTTGGCCATCAGTTCTGGGTGATTGACGACGACAAGGACATTGAGGCGGTGACAGAGGCGTTCAAGGAAATGCCTTCGCTTTACATTGCCGACGGTCATCACCGTAGTGCGGCAGCGGCACTGGTGGGTGCTGAAAAGGCGGCTCAGAATCCGAACCATCGGGGCGACGAGGAATACAACTACTTCATGGCGGTATGTTTCCCGGCCGAGCAGCTCACTATCATCGACTACAACCGGGTGGTGAAGGATTTGAACGGACTGACTCCGCAGGCGTTCCTGGAAGCGCTGAAGAAGGACTTCGTAGTGGAAGAAAAGGGTGCGGACATCTACAAGCCGGCAGCCTTGCACAACTTCTCGCTTTACCTGGAGGGCAAATGGTACAGTCTGACGGCCAAACCGGGCACTTACGACGATAACGACCCGATTGGGGTGCTGGATGTCACGATTTCTTCCAACCTGATTCTGGACGAGATTCTCGGCATCAAGGACTTGCGCTCGGACAAGCGTATCGACTTCGTGGGCGGTATCCGCGGACTGGGTGAATTGAAGAAACGGGTGGACAGCGGCGAAATGAAGATGGCGCTGGCGCTCTATCCGGTTTCCATGAAGCAGCTGATGGACATTGCCGATACGGGCAACATCATGCCACCGAAAACCACGTGGTTTGAACCGAAACTGCGTTCGGGACTGGTGATTCACAAGCTGGAATAAGATTTTTCTTCTGAACGATACAGGGCCTTCTCAAAGTTGCATTTGGGAAGGCCTTTTTTGGTGGATATACTTGCGGGACGGACGGCGAGAAGTAAGCTGAAAAGAAAACACACTTACGTATTCTGCTAAACGTAAGTGCGTTTTCTTTAAAACTCTTCGGCGTTTGAGTTGGAACGCAAGTGCGTTTGGTTCGAAACGTAAGTGCGTTTTCCGGTAAAATATCTTATTTCGGCAAGGTCACGGGGAAGAGGTCATTCGGGCGGTGTTCGCGCAGAATTACCTGCTTCATCTGGTTTACGAGGTCCGGATGCTGGGCAGCCACGTCGTGGTCTTCGTGGATGTCTTCTGCCAGGTTGTAGAGGTGAGGAACCCCCTTCTTTACCACCATCTTCCAGTCGCCCATGCGGAGACCAATCTGGTCGGTTTCATGGAACTCCCAGTAGAGGAAGTCGTGTGCCTTCTGTGCTTCGTCATTTCCCAACAGGGTAGGAGCGAAAGAAATGCCGTCGAAGCAGTCGCCTTCCAGTTTCTTGTTCAGGTACTTCTTGGGGAAACGCTTGTCGCCCACCAGTTCGCAGAAGGTCGGCATGATGTCGTAGAAAGCCAGCTGATGGTCGTTCACCACACCCGCTTTTACTTTTCCCGGCCAGCGCACGATGAACGGGATACGGATACCTCCTTCATAGCACTGGCGCTTCAGGCCGCGCAACTTGCCGTCGCGTCCGAAGAATGTCGGGTCGGCACCGCCTTCTTCGTGAGGACCGTTGTCACTGCTGAAAATGACGATGGTATTCTCGTCGAGTCCTTTTTCTTTCAGCTTGGCCAGGATTTCGCCCACGTAAGCATCCAGTCGGCTGATCATACCGGCAAACTGGGCATGTGTGTGCACGCTCTCGTTGTAGCGGGAACCTGCATCTCCGCCCCAGGTCTTGTCATGAAAGAACTGTTTCTTATATTTCTTCAGGATGGAGTCGTTGGGCTGTACCAGTTCGGCATGCGGCAGGGTGTACGTCAGGAAGCCGTAGAAAGGCTGTTTGCCGTCCTGCTTGTCAATCCATTCCAGTGCCTTCTGGTGAATCAGGTCGGCCGAATACTGCGTACGTTTGAAATAGTCGTCGCCGCTCATCGGGTAGCGGATGTTGTCTTCCAGAATCACACGGCTGACGGCCGTATCGCCTGCGGCACGACTGTAGGAGTTCAGGAAGTTCGGGTAGTAGAGGTGCGCCTGAAACTGGCACATGTAGCCGAAGTATTCGTCCACGCCCCGTTTGTCGGGAGTAGAGGTCGAGCCCTCGTAGCCGCCCGCCCATTTGCCGAACATGCCGGTGGTATAGCCGTTTTTCTTCATGATTTCCGGCAGGATGATGTGCTGCGGGTCATACGGCTCCTGTCCGGTCACGGCATATTCCTTGTTCTGTCCGTACCACACCTCGCCGAGCCAGTACTCCTTGTTCCCTCTCACGTGTCCGTGTCCGCTGTGCTGTCCGGTCATCAGGCTGGCGCGCGACGGGGCACTGACGGGGCTTCCGGCGTATGCCTGCGTAAATCGCATGCCCTCCTGTGCCATCTGGTCGATGCAGGGTGTCTGGATGAAAGGCTGGCCGTAGCATCCCAGGTCGCCGTATCCCATGTCGTCGCAGAGAATGAACAAAATATTGGGTTTTTCAGAATCGGGGGTTGCAGCTTGTGCATGAGGTATGGTCAGGGTAGCCAGTCCCATACAGTAGGTTAGTTTTTGTAATTTTTTCATGCCATTAGTTTCTTAAGGGATTAATGCAGGAGCAAAGATACGCTTTCCGGTTTTAAAAATGCGAGAAAAATCATTAAATTTGCCACCTGAAAGAAGAAAAAACGATGCAAGAAGATACCTATAAGACCATTCAGGAAAGCGCGGAAGCCATCTATACCGAGAAGCGCAGCAAGTTCATTGCCATTGCGCTGCCGGTGCGTACGCTCTCCGAAGTGAAGTCCCTTCTGGAGGAGTACCAGAAGAAATATTACGATGCCCGCCACGTGTGTTATGCCTATATGCTGGGTGCGGAACGGAAGGATTTCCGGGCCAACGACAACGGAGAGCCTTCGGGCACAGCCGGAAAGCCCATCCTCGGACAGATTAACTCGCGCGAGCTGACCGATGTGCTGGTCATCGTGGTGCGTTATTTCGGCGGTATCAAGCTGGGGACGAGCGGTCTGATTGTGGCCTACCGCATGGCGGCTTCGCTGGCATTGGATGAAGCTCCGGTCATCGAGAAGACGGTGGACGAAGACGTGGCCGTGGCGTTCGAATATCCCTTCATGAACGACATCATGCGCATCGTCAAGGAAGAGTCGCCCGAGATACTGGAACAGTCGTACGACATGGACTGCCTGATGCGTCTGCGTATCCGCAAGTCGATGATGGGAAAGTTGCGTGCGCGACTGGAAAAAGTGGAGACGGCCCGCATCCTGGAAGAGTAATTGGAGGAAGTGCCGGAAGTCGTGCTTTCTTCACAGAAAGTCGCTGATTTTTTGCATTTTCCTGCGGTTTTTTAGCAAAAATTATTATCTTTGTTCCAACCTTATAACCCTTCATTATGAAACGACTGACAGGCTTAATATGCTTCTTGTGTCTCCTTTGCGGTTGCCGGGAGGAAGCAGGCCGTGAGGTGGAACAACCGATGTCGCAACCCATCGTGTCGGAGACGGCATCTCCCGACAGCATGGAGGTGGAAGAGATTCTGCCGTTTGAGCGTAAACCGCTGACCGCTGCCGACATCATCTTGACGAAGGAGCTTCTTTTTGACAAATACACCTTGAAGGATGAGTATCCGTATCAGGACACCGTCCGTTCATTCAAATGGGACGTCATACGCAAATGCCTGGCCTTTATCGAGAACCTTCAATACGATGCCAACCGCTGGGCGATATTCCAGAATTACAAGAATGTGAACCGTGAAGCTCCGCTGGTGCGGAAATACACGCAGAATGTGTACCGGCGCATTGCCGATACGCTGGGAGTGGAGCGCTATCAGTCGGTGCCGCTGTATCTTCCTTCGGATACGCTGGTGCCCGAACGCTACGGACGCGACGGGGCGCTGGTGTCTTTCCTGGGCGAGACGGGCAGTTTCTATCGCGTGTCACCGGTCTCCATCGAGGGAGAATGGTGGGTGCCGCGCCGCTATGTCAAACTCTTGTCCGACAGCACGCAGTTTAACCACGTGGTAGTGGTAGACCGGGGCGACCAGAACATTGCCACGCTGGAACGTCTGGAAGAAGGTACCTGGGCCATCCGCAGCATGAATCCGGCCACTACGGGCATGCACCGTCCGCCGTACGCGCAGGAAACCCCGCTCGGCATGTTTGTGGTGCAGCAGAAAAAGTCGCGCATGGTGTTTCTGAAAGACGGTTCTGCGGCCACCGGAGGCTATGCACCGTATGCCAGCCGCTTCACCAACGGGGCCTACATTCACGGGGTGCCGGTCAACGTGCCTCGCACGGCGATGATTGAATACAGCTGGTCGTTGGGCACCACGCCCCGTTCGCACATGTGTGTGCGGAATGCCACCTCGCATGCCAAGTTTGTATACGACTGGGCACCGACAGAACGGTCACTGGTGATTGTAATCGAGTGATTTCTATAAAATTAACTCTCTTTACGGAAGAAGAAGGGCAGAAAATCCGTAACTTTGCGGCCGAATATTTTTCAGGTCGTAAAAAGTCATGCAAAATCATATCATCAAATTTTTTCTTTCTGCCATGTTCCTGTCTTTCCCCTGTGCGTATTTCACGGCGGAAGGAGAGTCTGTTCCTACTGAATCCCCCGCAGCAGCGGTTAAGGCGGCCGATGAGGTCGTGTCGCTCTACCATTCCATGCAGCTGGAGGGGGTGGTCAACTGGCGGGCCTTCAAGCAGGCGGTGACGGGATATAACCGCATCAAGAACCGCAAGCGCGACGTGCTGACCCTGATTGACTTTTCCAAGCCTTCCACGGAAAAGCGCCTGTACGTGTTCGACATGAAGCACCGCCGGATGCTGTATTCTTCGGTAGTGTCACACGGAAAGAACAGCGGCGGAAACTATGCTACCTCTTTTTCCAATGAATACGGCTCCTACAAGAGTTCATTGGGCTTTTACCTGACGGCTTCCACCTATCAAGGACGAAACGGCTATTCGCTCATTCTCGACGGACTGGAGAAAGGGATTAACGACCGGGCCCGTGAACGTGCCATTGTGGTGCACGGGGCCGCCTATGCAGACCCTTCCGTGGCCAGTCGTGGCGGACGGTTGGGACGGAGTTTTGGATGTCCGGCACTGCCCACTTCCGTGTCGCGTCCCATTATAGATGCAATAAAAGGGGGCAGCGTCATGTATATCTATGCCGAAACCCCCTCTTACTTAGCTCAAAGTTCTATTCTCGATACATCGGATGATGTTATCGTAAATCAATGATTTCCGCTCCCGGATATTTGCTTTTGTCGAAACGGAACACCGCGTCGGGCAGGTTCACTCCCGTGCGGTACGACGAAATCTGAAACTCTTGTTTCTCTCCGTTCTGCAGCTGGATGGCAATGTACACGGGCGAGCTGTTTTCCTTCACGTTCAGTGTGATGCTTTTAATGTCCTGCGAGGTCTTCGGGGTCAGGATGATTTCATGTCCCCGCTTTCCCTGACGGGTCTTTTCGCCCACGTAGCGGTAGTTGAAGCCCTTCTTGTAGGCCGTCAGCAATGCATACGGGTTGACGCTCTGTATTTCCTCCGGAGTGGGGGATGACACGTTCACCTCTTCATTCTGCTCCACGTAGCTCCACTGTGTCTTTCCGTCGAACCAGGTCTTGATGCCTCCGCTCTCCAGACAGAACTTGTTGCCTTTCAGCAACAGTTTTCCTTGTTGTGTACCTCCAAAAGTCAGGCTGATGCCACCGGCTTTCCGGTAGCTGTCCGCCATCTTGCTTAATATGCTTTCAGCTTTTGCATCCTGTTGGGCCACAGCCTGACACAAGGCGACTCCCATCAGCAGGACGAGAAGAAAAATCTTTTTCATACCTGTCACTATCGTTTTTATGGGTTAGAGGGCAGCCCGTTTAATCTTTCAGGCTGCTCATTCTCATTTGTAAATCGTTTTCATCCAGACAAAGCACGTCGCGCGCCTTGCTACCGTTGGCCGGACCTACGATGCCCGCCTTTTCCAGCTGGTCCATGATGCGTCCCGCACGGTTGTAGCCGATGGAGAATTTACGCTGAATCAGCGAAGTGGAACCCTGCTGGTGGTAGATGACCAGACGGGCCGCTTCTTCAAAGAGCGGGTCCAGACGGTTCATGTCCACGTCGGCTGCACTGCTGGGTTCTGCATTCTCATCCACGTATTCCGGCAGCATGAAAGCCGTAGGATAACCCTGCTGCTTGCCGATGAATTCCGCGATGCGCTCCACTTCCGGCGTATCGACAAACGCACACTGCACGCGCACCGGGTCGTTTCCTTGCAGGTACAGCATGTCACCCTTACCGATGAGCTGCTGTGCACCCGGACGGTCCAGAATGGTACGTGAGTCCATCATGGAAGCCACACGGAAAGCCACACGTGCCGGGAAGTTGGCCTTGATGGTACCCGTAATGATGTTCGTAGTCGGACGCTGGGTAGCGATGATGGCGTGGATACCCACCGCACGGGCCAGCTGGGCGATACGGCAGATAGGCAGTTCCACCTCCTTGCCGGCTGTCATAATCAGGTCGCCGAACTCATCAATGATGATGACGATGTAAGGCAAGAAGCGGTGACCGTTCTCCGGATTCAGCTGGCGGTTGATAAACTTCGCGTTATATTCCTTGATGTTACGGCATCCCGCGTTCTGCAAGAGCTTGTAACGGTTGTCCATTTCCACACACAGCGAGTTCAGGGTCTGTACTACCTTCGTCACGTCGGTAATGATGGCGTCCTCTCCGTCGGGCAACTTGGCCAGGAAGTGACGCTCAATCGGCGCATAGATGGCAAATTCCACCTTCTTCGGGTCGATGATGACGAACTTCAGCTCACTGGGGTGCTTTTTGTAGAGCAGGGAAGTCACGATGGCATTCAGTCCCACAGACTTACCTTGACCTGTCGCACCGGCCACCAGCATGTGGGGCGCCTTGGCCAGATCCACCATGAACACCTCGTTGGTAATGGTCTTTCCGAGTGCCACCGGCAAGTCGAAGGTTGTTTCCTGGAACTTCTTGCTGGTCAGGATGGAACTCATGGGCACGATGTGTGGGTTTGCGTTCGGCACCTCGATACCGATGGTACCCTTGCCCGGAATCGGTGCGATGATACGGATACCCAGTGCCGAAAGACTCAGGGCGATGTCGTCCTCCAGGTTACGGATTTTCGAGATACGTACCCCTTCTGCCGGCGTAATCTCATATAAGGTAATAGTCGGACCCACACTGGCCTTGATGGAACTGATTTCAATGCCGAAGCTGCGCAGCACCTTGATGATGCGGTTCTTGTTGGCATTCTGTTCCTCCATGTCGATGTCCGGCTCATCGTTCTGATACGTATTCAGCAAGTCGAGGGTAGGGAAGCGGTAAAACTCCAGGTCCAGACGCGGGTTGTACGGTTGCGATACGTCTCCACGGTAAGCCTGATCCTCTTCCTTGGTATCGTTGCTGACCTCAAATGCCGGCTCCTCTTCTTCCTTTTCGAAGTCTTCCTCCAGGGCCGGCTTCACCTCAAAAGGGTGCTTCTTCTCATCCTCTTCCTCGGTATCAATGGGCAGGTCGATGACGCGCTCCGGTGCCGGTTCCTCTTTTACGACCACCTTCTCCGGTTCCTCCTTTACAGGTTCAGCCGCTTTCTCCGGTTCTTCCTGCGGAGTTTCTTCCTCCTCTTTCTGTTTCGGTTTCCGGTGCGTCCAGCTCTTCCAGAAACTTTCTTTTTTTTCCTTCTTATCCGATTCATCCTCCGCAACGGTCGTTTCCGGTTCGTCCACTACCGGCTTCCGGTAAGTCGGCTCCGGCTGGGGAGTTACTTCCTCTGCCATGGCCGCGTTATTGCCCTTTTGCGGATGCAGTGCCTTTCTCACCACGCCCATGGTCTGTCGGGTCAGTGCCACGCCGAACAATATAGCCGTAGCCAGCAGCACCAGAATCAATCCCGGCACACCGATTTGCGAGCGAATCCACAGGCTCACGTTATAGCCATGCAGTCCCCCCGGATAAATATAAGAATCTTCCAGCAGTCCCCCGAATGCAAATCCCAGGGTGATAGAGAGCCACACCATCACCGTGGCACAGCCTAAGAACCAGTAACGGATGCGGAATTCATACGCCTTCATCAGCTTCATGCCGGCCACCACCAGAAAGATGATGATGCAGTAAGCCGAAAACCCGAAGCAGTCGTTAATCAGGAATTGCGCCAGCTGCGCTCCCCGTGCTCCGGCATAGTTCTGTATGCGGTTGCCCGTTTCCAGCAGTTCCGACGGGTTGGGATGCGACAGAATGCTCTGGTCGTTTCCTCCCGTAAAGAAGAACGAGCTGAAAGCCAGCAGCAAGTACACGCCAAAGATTACAAAAAGCAGTCCGATAACGAACCCCGTAGTTTCACTTTTAAGAATAGTCCATGTTTTTCCGGCCATGGCAGCCGCTTTTCCACTTTTGCTTGTATCTGTTTTTTTTGTTTGCATGGTGATTCGAATTAGCTAAACATACGTGCAAATGTACGAATAAAACTAGAACTGAGAAATTTTTTTTGTACCTTTGCGCTTCAATTAGCATGATTATGGAAGAAAAAAATTCTCAAGTAATATTCGATAAAAATGCGGTCGAGTTCGTGACAGTGGCTGCCGAGTTCTGTGGTTTTTTGGAGCGTGTTTCCGATATGCGCTGTCGGGATTTCGTCGACAAGTGCCTGAAACTCCTTCCCCTTTTATACCTGAAGGCTTCGCTGCTTCCTGCTTGCGAGCGGATGGAAGAAGCCGATCCGGAAACCTTCGTGACCGAGACCGATTACGAAGTGCTTCGCGGCTCCATCGCTTCTCTTCTGGGCGAATACGATGACTACCTCGAAGTGTTCCTCGATGACATGGCCTATAGTGATACTCCCATTCATCAGAACATTTCCGAAAGCCTGGCCGACATTTACCAGCCTGTCAAGGATTTCATCTGCGTGTTCCAGTTGGGCCTGGAGCACACCATGAACGATTCCCTGGCCATCTGCCGTGAACTCTTTGCCGAGTTCTGGGGCCAGCGCCTGGTCAATGTGATGCGTGCCCTTCACGACGTGAAGTACCGCCAGCTGGCACACGGCAGCCAGGAGGAGGAAGATTCCGCACTCTACGAAGACAACTGCACCGAAGAAGAACTCTACGAAGGCCTTGACATGGGCGACGACGAATAACCCTAAACCCGTAAACTGAATGGTAGAACTACAGAGTAAAATAGATAAGAAAATCGTTGCGGAGTTACCCAAAGTCTCTTTCCCCGGTCGCATATTCGTAATCTACACCGAGGCCGAGGCCCGCAAGGCCATTGATTACCTCAATACCCATGTGCTGGTGGGAGTGGACACTGAAACACGTCCTTCTTTCCGGAAGGGAGCCGTCAACAAGGTGGCTCTCTTGCAGGTCTCTACTTACGACACCTGCTTCCTGTTCCGTCTGAATCACCTCGGACTGCCGGACTTCCTGGAAGAGTTCCTTCAGAACGACGTGCTCAAGATCGGTCTGTCGCTGAAAGACGATTTCGCCATGCTCCGCCGCCGCAACCAGAAAGACCCGCGCATGGGCAACTGGGTGGAACTGCAGGACTACGTAGCCTCTTTCGGCATCGAAGAAAAGAGCCTCCAGAAAATCTATGCCCTCCTTTTTCAGGAAAAGATTTCCAAGAGCCAGCGCCTGTCCAACTGGGAGGCCGACACCCTGACCGAGGCACAGCAGCTCTATGCCGCCACCGATGCCTGGGCCTGCGTACGCATCTACCAGTACCTGGAAGAACTTCGCCTTTCGGGCAAGTACCGCGTGATACGCACGGAAGCCCCTGAACACATTCTCGAAGATTAATCACTTAAACCATACAAATGAGCTATAAGAAAGTATTTCTCAAACCCGGAAAGGAAGAATCGCTCAAGCGTTTTCATCCCTGGGTCTTTTCCGGCGCCATCGCCCGCGTGGAAGGAGAGCCGGAAGAAGGTGAAGTAGTAGATGTCTACACCTCCAAGAAAGAATTCATTGCCTGCGGACATTTCCAGATTGGCAGCATCGCCGTGCGTGTGCTTTCCTTCCGTCAGGAACCCATCGACCATGCGTTCTGGGTACGCCGCCTGCAGGTGGCCAAAGACCTCCGCTGTGCCTTGGGCGTGCTGGGCAATCCTCAGAACAATACTTACCGCCTGGTACACGGCGAGGGCGATAACCTGCCCGGACTGATTATCGACGTGTACGACCATACCGCCGTAATGCAGGCACACTCTGCCGGCATGCACCTCGACCGTATGGCGGTGGCCGAAGCCCTCGAAGAAGTGATGGGCGACGTCATCCAGCACATCTATTATAAATCAGAAACCACACTGCCCTTCAAGGCCGACCTGCTGGCTACTGAAAACGGCTTCCTCAAAGGCGGAAGTCCGGAGAACGTGGCCATGGAGAACGGACTGAAGTTCCACGTAGACTGGCTCAAGGGACAGAAGACCGGTTTCTTCGTCGACCAGCGTGAGAACCGTGCCCTGCTGGAACGCTATGCCAAGGGCCGTAACGTGCTCAACATGTTCTGCTACACCGGCGGCTTCTCGTTCTATGCCATGAGGGGAGGAGCCAACCTCGTTCACTCGGTAGACAGCTCAGCCAAAGCCATCGACCTGACCAACGAGAACGTATCCCTCAACTTCCCCGGCGATACCCGTCACCAGGCCTTTGCGGAAGATGCCTTCAAGTTCCTCGACCGCATGGGCGACCAGTACGACCTGATTATCCTCGACCCGCCGGCCTTTGCCAAGCATCGCGATGCCCTGCGCAATGCCCTTCGCGGTTACACCAAACTGAATGCCAAGGCCTTCGAAAAGATACGTCCGGGCGGCATCCTCTTCACCTTCTCCTGTTCGCAGGTGGTGAACAAGCAGGACTTCCGTAACGCCGTATTTACCGCCGCTGCACAGAGCGGACGCAGCGTGCGCATCCTTCACCAGCTCACCCAGCCGGGCGACCATCCGGTCAACATCTACCATCCGGAAGGCGAATACCTCAAGGGACTGGTGCTTTACGTAGAATAACCCTCCTGAAAAGAGCTAAAATAAAAGAAGCTGTTTCACACCGCCGGAATGTTCCGTGCGTGAAACAGCTTCTTTTTTCTCCTCAGGATATCTTTTATCCAAACAGTCTGCCCAGCAGGCTCTGTTTCTTTTTCTTTTCTTGTTTCCGTTTTTCTACTGCTTCTCCCAGCTTGTCGTCCAAGGTTTCATCTACCAGATCGGCCAATTTGAGACGGTAGTGAATAATACGGTAAATACTGTTCCAATCAAATAAACCGCCCACATTACGGTCGTCGATAAATACATCCGCTTTCAGTTTTCTGGAGAAATACTGATGTCCGGCCTGTTCTTCCGGATAGTTCGTATTTACCGCATAAAATTCCAATCCTCGCTGACGGCAAAACTCCACTGCCTCGTCGAGCAGTTCATTCTCTCTTACAGACCACAGAATCAGTCGGTGTCCTTCTTCTTGCAATTTCTTCAGCGTGTCTATTGCAAAAGGAATTTCCTTTCCGATTGCCGGGTAGCGGTGTTCCACAATCGTTCCGTCAAAATCAACAGCTATAATCATATCTATTCTTATTTAATGTTGTTAGTTAGTACGCATTCTTTTCACCGTGCAGGGCATTGGCCACGGTCTTGTAGATAATGAACAAGTCCAGTCCGAAGCTCCAGTGTTCAATGTACCAGATATCTCCGCGCACGCGGCCTTCCATGTCCTTCAGTTCCTTGGTTTCCCCACGGAAGCCCGTCACCTGGCTCCAGCCTGTAATACCCGGCTTCACGAAATGCCGCACCATGTACTTGTTGATCAGTTTTGAATATTCCTCCGTATGCTTCAGCATGTGCGGGCGTGGTCCTACGATACTCATGTCACCCAGCAGCACGTTGATAAACTGCGGCAGTTCATCGATGTTCGTCTTACGCATGATGTTTCCCCAGCGTGTCTTGCGCGGGTCATCCTTGGTCGCCTGCAGTGTGTCGGCTTGTGCGTTCACCTTCATGCTACGGAACTTGTAACAATAAAACTCCTTGTCGTTCAGTCCGTTTCGTTTCTGCTTGAAGAACACAGGGCCCGGCATGGTTATTTTCGTCACAATGGTCACGATTATCAGAATGATAGGGAAGAGTGTACACAAGAACAGCAGTGAGAACACGATGTCGAACGTCCGTTTCAGAATCTTGTTTCCGGTCTTGCTCAGCGGGTCCGGTCGCAGGCTCAGGAAAGGCACATTACCCAGCATGTTGAAGTACACGCGGTTGTGCAGGTAGTTATAAATATTCGGCACACTGTAGAAATGCACCAGATGATTCTCACAATAATTAATCAGCGAGCGGATAATCACATGCTCCTTTGAAGGCAGACAGCAGAACAGATAATGCGTATTCCCGTGCTTCTCCAGATACTCCTCCACATCCTGAGGCTGTCCCAGATACCGGCATTCTTGTGGAAACTCCGAATTAGGAAGGAAGTCAAAGTAGCCGTTCACACGATATCCCATCCAGTCCTGGGTGGTCAGTTCATAATATAGTTCCCGGTTGTTTTCCGAACTACCCACCAGCACTACATAACGTACATTTCCTCCTCTGGAACGATATCTTTTTATCGCCCATCTCATGGTGGTACGGAAGATAGCCAGACATACAAAGAGCAGCCCTAGGAATGTAAGGTAGAAGTATGACCAGGCATCCATAAAATTTCCCAGTTCAAGTACTACTCCCGACAGTACCCCAAAGAAAATCGTACTTCTTAATACTCGTCCTATAATCTGGTAAGCATATACTTTTCGGCGGTAAAGTACCACACCAATCTGTATGGCCGAAACAAAATAGCAGAGCATTACGGTCAGAATCACCTGCAGGTGCGGAGCCTTAAGTATTTTATACCATGGAGTGCTCTCTGTTGCTAAAAACAATGCATAAAACAATCCTCCTGTAATCAGTGTTTCGCAAGTTACGATAAAAAAACTGGCCCATCTGTTGTATGTGTCATACTTTGTTTTCATATATGTTAAATAATTTAAGATATGATTCGTAAATTAATGATATTTCTTCTTTCCTTCCAAATTTTTTAGCTAAGATTTTCTCTTTTCTTAGAATTTCGTCAGTTCCAGGCGGGCATAATCCGATTTCAGCGTCATTTTCTTTCCGTTGCAGTATTCAATATCGAAAACGGTTTCCTGTTGATTCCCGATACCGAAGTGTTTCAGTTTCTCTACCGGGGCATCCTCTCCGGTGTCACTGGTAGATTTTCTCACCTTAAAGTCTTTCACTACGAGCTGTGTTTCCCCGTTACGGTATTCCGTACGTCCTATGTAAGCCCCATATCCTTTTGAGCCGTTTTTTTCAGCCACCTCCGTCACCATGCGGGTAATGCTGTAGTACAGTCTTTCACATTCCACGGTTTCCCCCGTTTCCGCCACGGTGAATCGTTCCAGCACCCAAAGTCCTTCCACGTCACTGTTTATCGGTGCCTTTTTGCATCCGGCTGCACCAGCAAGCAGTCCGGCAGCCGCAACGAGCATATATATCCATTTTCTCATCTTCCCAGTCCTCCTGTTTTTCTAAGTGTAATCATGCCTCCCGTGCTGTTTCCCAAGTAATTTCCCCGGTCCACGCCCAGTGTGGCGGTCAGGCTCCATCCTTTGGTCCATTGCGGCATATAAGTCACCTCGGCCATGCTGCTGAACTGCTTCCGCATCTTGTCCAGCGGGTGAGCATACGAGCCCCAGTGACGGGCATACGAAGCCATGATTCTCCATTTCCATTCCTCTGTCGGATTTCCGGACAGGCCCACATGCTGCGCCTTCATTCGGTTACTCTTGAAGCGGATTTTTCCGTCTTCATTATAAATCGGTCCTGCCAGCAGCGGGTTGCCGATGCCCTGTCCGTAGTGCTGCCAGGCCTGATAGATATAGTGGTTATAATAATCATCTCCGCCGCTCATCTGCAAGTCCGAGAAAGAGCCCCAGAAGCCGTCATACAGAATCGGTCCTGATGAGTCCTTTGTGCTGATCCCTTCCCATAACACGGCCGATATCCACTTGTTTTTAGGCAGATACAGTTCAATGCCCAGCTGTCCGTCCTTCCAGCGTCCGTACTCCCAGAACATCTGCGAGTGATCTTCGAAATAATGATCCAGTGTAGCCCTAACCTTCCAGTCGCCGAAGTAATAATTCAGTGCGAAGTTCCAGCTTCCCAGCATGTTTCCTTCCACGTTCACCTGTTCCCCTTCCGGAGTATCCTCTCCGCCGGCAGTAGGGAACAAGGCATGCCAGTACGCTTTCAGTCCGTCGGGCATGTCAATGGTCTGTTCCGATTCCCCGTTGGCCAGTTTCTTGTACTGGTCGCCTCCGAACTGTGTGGCCATATACAGGCCGAATTCAAATTCCAGGGGCAGCTTCTCCTTGTTTCCCAGGCGGAACATCAGCGACTTGCTGTGATACATCACTTTCTTGGCGAATAGCTGGTTGGTGGCAGTAAAATCCTCCTGCCAGTTACCGTCTGTAAACATTCCGTAAGCCAGATGCCCTTTGAAAGCCAGCCAGTTCCGTGTGAACGGTATAGCCAGATAATTCTTGATTTCCCCTCTGATTTGCGGAATCGGCCGCATGTTCGGTCCTTCCGCCATCCATCCGCTGGTCAGATCACTGTTCTTTTCCAGCGGGAATCCCATTCTTTCCTTGCTGCCAATGCTGAGTGTCAGCATTTTCCATGAGAAATCCGCATACGCCTGTTGAATCCAGAAGTCCGACGTCTGTTTCACGCCTCCTGCCAAATCCAGTCCGGCATCAATACGCCATCCTCTGTTCAACTTCTTGTTCCATTCTATTCCCGCCCTCAGGTATCCACTGTTCGGCTTTTCACTTTCCATTCCAAACCGGTTCGCCGTCAGCCAGAGTGGGGCATACGTTCCCGTCGATGCAGTGGCAGTAGCTTCTACCCGATAGTGGAATTCTTGTGGATTTTCTTGAGCCGCAGCAGGAATTGCCAGGGCCATAAATAACAATGATTTCAATAAACTCATGTTCGCAAACATTCACTAATAAATATTTATTGCAAAGATAGAAAAGAAAAATTGTAAACTCATACTTCCTTTTTGTAAATATTACTTTTATACCATTACTTTATATTATCTGACATAAAATTTAGGGATAGGTTTGTAAAATTGGCATCTTTTTGTTTTGGGAAATACCTGTGAAACATTCTTATAACTTAAAAATCCGTTTCATCAATTTCCATTTCTCCTGCGAGGTTGCCCCCGGTGCAGCCTTCTGGAACTTCGCCATGTGTGCCTCCCATTCCGCCTGTCGGGGCAGGGTAGCCAGGCGTGCATAGTCCCGTTCCATATCAAACTCATCCGTCGTGTCCATAATCATGAACAGACGGTTCCCGTCGATATAAATCTGCATGTCCGTGATACCCACTTCGCGGATACCCGCTTTCACTTCCTCCCACACGTGTGCATGTTCCGCCACGTATGCTTCAATCAGCTCCTTATCGTCATAGAGCTCCAGTGTCTGACAATATCTTTTCATAATGAATAATGAAAAATGAAAAATTAATAACGGTAGACACCCTCTCGTTTTTAATTTTTACTTTATTAATTATTAACTGTAACTAATCCCTTCTGAAAATATCCCGTGTGTACACCTTGTCCTTCACGTCGTCCAGACATGTGTCGTAACGGTTGGCAATGATGGCATCCGCCTGCTGCTTGAATGCCTCCAGGTCGTTCACCACTCTTGAGCCGAAGAACGTCGTACCGTCTTCCAGTGTCGGTTCGTAAATAATTACCGTAGCCCCTTTCGCCTTGATACGCTTCATTACCCCCTGAATCGAGCTCTGACGGAAATTGTCACTGTTCGATTTCATGGTCAGGCGGTACACCCCGATTACACACTGCTTTTCAGCTTCCGGACTGAAGTCCCCCCGGTTGTAATAATCATAATATCCCGCCTTCTTCAGCACCTGGTCGGCGATGAAGTCCTTGCGCGTACGGTTGCTCTCTACAATCGCATGAATCAGGTTCTCCGGTACATCCGCATAGTTGGCCAGCAACTGCTTCGTATCCTTCGGCAGACAGTATCCTCCGTATCCGAATGACGGATTGTTATAGTGCGTACCGATGCGCGGGTCCAGACAGATACCCTGAATAATCGCCTGCGTATCCAGTCCCTTCACTTCCGCATACGTATCCAGCTCATTGAAGTAGCTCACGCGCAGAGCCAGGTAAGTGTTGGCAAACAGCTTCACCGCTTCCGCCTCCTTCAGTCCCATGAACAGCGTGTCCACGTCCGGTTTCAGCGCCCCTTCCTGCAATAACGCTGCAAACTCCTGCGCCTTCTCCTTCAGGTCTGTCCCTGCAATGGCCTTGATAGCCTCATTCTCCTCGTCCCGTCCGTTAATCAGCTTCGGATAGCCCACAATGATGCGGCTAGGGTAGAGGTTGTCGTACAATGCCTTGCTTTCGCGCAGAAACTCCGGCGAGAACAGCAGGTTGAACTTCTTCCCCGCCAGGGCAGGAACGGTGCGGAACTTCCCCGCATACTTCACGTACAGGCTGCGGCAGTACCCCACCGGGATGGTACTCTTGATTACCATCACCGCATCTGGATTCACTTCCAGCACCAGGTCGATAACTTCCTCCACGTGCGAAGTATCAAAGTAATTCTTCACCGGATCATAGTTCGTAGGAGCCGCGATGACCACAAAGTCCGCATTCTTATAAGCCGAAGCCCCGTCCAGCGTAGCCGTCAGGTCGAGTTCCTTCTCCGCCAGATACTTCTCGATGTATTCATCCTGAATCGGGCTGATGCGGTTATTGATTTTCTCCACCTTCTCCGGAATCACATCCACGGCCGTTACCCGGTGATGCTGTGCCAGCAGAGTCGCTATTGATAAACCCACGTACCCTGTTCCGGCTACGGCGATATTTAATTGTTTCATGATGTCAGTTCTATTTAATAATGTTATATATTCAATATTCAGTTCCTTGTGGCAACAGCCAGTTCCGTCAGCTCCTGCTGATTTCCAGTCCCTTGTTCGACAAGTGCATCTCCACGAAGCGTGCCCGGTCATTCGCCCGGTGCTCCGTCAGAATCCGGCGGATGCGCACGGCCGCATCCGGATCTTTGGCCACCATGTACAAGTAACCACCCCCACCGGCACCCGGCAACTTGTATCCCAGGCAGAGGTCGTCAATCCGTTCCGTCAGCGCCTGCACGGCCGACGGGTTCGTGCCCTCATCCAGTCGCTGGTTCTGCATCCACGTCTTCCGTATGAGTCGTCCCGTCTCCTCAAAGTCATTCCGCAGGATGGCGTCGTACATGTCCATGGCATGGTCCTTCATCTGCTCCAGCAAGTGCAGGTGACGGTTCGAATTCAGGAACATCCCCTTCACAATCTCCGCCAGAATGCCCTTGGCTGTGCGCGTAATGCCCGTGTAATATAGCAGGTGACACTTGCGGTACTCGTCGCTCGTGAACAGGTAGTCCGGCAGCCAGCGCACCTTCGGCTCCTGGTGCCATCCCGGCTGCGTCTGCAACAGCTTCACCCCGTGCAGCACACCTCCGTACTGATCCTGCCAGCCGCCCCCTGTGGTGAGCAGCTGTTCCAGCACCAGCGTACGGCTGCCGATGCCCTGTTTGTCCCAGTTCAGGCCGCAGAAATCATTCAGCGCTCCCAGTACCGTAGCCGCTAAGATGGAGCTGGTACCCAGTCCCGAACCTGCCGGAATGGCCGACAGCAACGTTACTTCGATACCCGTGCCGAACGCCTTCAGCTGTGTCTCCAGCGAAACAAACCGTTCTGTGGAGAAATCCGGATGGAACCCCGCCAGCACCAGTGCCGCTTTCGGAATGGAGAACGGCGAGCCTACCTTGCGGTAATCCTGCAACTCCTCGTACGTGGAAACCACCTCCATGGCCCCCAGGTCAATCGAGCGCAGCGTAATGCGGTACTCCTTCGACGGTTTCACATACACCTGCAGCGGCGGCTGTCCGTTCAGTTCAATGGCCAGGTTCACCACATTTCCACCCTCCATCAGGCTGTAGGGTGGGGTATCCGTCCATCCCCCCGCAATGTCAATGCGCACCGGGCTGCGTCCCCACACAATCTGGTCGGCATACACCGACAGCTTCGGCTGCTGGCGGTAATCCATCGTGCCGGTCAGTCCTTCTCGCATCAGGCCGAACGCCCTTGCCTCCAGTTCCTTCGCCTCCGGTTTGCCCTCCAGTTCGCACACCTTCGCGCGGAACATTGCGTCGCTGATACGCTTCAGCAGGGGAGATCCCTCCGGCAGTTCCTCCGGCAAGGCGATACCCCCTTTGGCATACGCCCCGGCCGCCTCCTGCAAGTCTATCTGATAGAACACGCTCCGTTCCTGGTTCCTGGCCAGCAGGCTCCAGTTCTCCTTGCGGAACACCTCCCGCTGGGCGAACAGCCGTCGCAGGTTGGCATACGCCGAAATCTCGTCGGCCGACACCTTGCGTGCCTTCATCCAGATAGCCCGTCCGGCTTCACCCTGTCCGCCGTCCGTCATCCATTGCAGCACCGTGCCCAAGTCCTCTATCGAGTCCGTCACCGGGAAAATCGCTGCCCCCTGCAAGTCCTCACAGCCCTGGATTCCGTCCGCTGTCAGCCCTCTTTCCGCCAGCCATTCCGTTACCGGACGGCTCAGGTATGTAGTCGAAGCCTCCTTCAGGCTTCCCTTGAATTTATCGTTAAAACCGTACGGACGTGCGGCAAACTCCCGTTCGCCCATCGGCACTACGTCGATGCACATCCCTTCGGGCACGTTCAGCGCCCAGTCGTTGCGCGGCACCCCCGTGATGATGTTCCGGCTGTGCAGCGTCCAGCTCCTGCCCACGTGGCTGTTTTCCACCCACACCTCTGCGTTGTCGGCCGTCAGCGGAAACTCCATCTCCGCATTCTGCACGAACACCGCCGGATGCGGCTTCACCTTGTGGTGCATAATTGCCCGCTGGTCCGTCACACAGTTCTGCACCGCCAGTGTCGACGAAATCATCTCCCGGCTCGTGCCGTAGTGGTGGAACTCTCCACCCGGCAGCGGCAGGATAGCCACCTTCAAGCCATTCAGCTCCTCATCCACGATGCGCGGATGCGCCCCCAGTGCCAGTCCGAACTCCGAATACATGTCGTAGAACTTCACGCCCCCGTCCTTGTCGGTCGAGTGTTTCACCATCAACTCGATGGCGCGGTCGCTCAGCAGCCAGATACCGATGTCCATCAGGAACAGGTAATCCTGCATCAGCCCCGCCATTTCCTCCACGCTCGGCTTCTGCAGCATGAAGTCCAGCTTCTCCGGTTCCTTCCGCGACGACACGAACACCCCGTGATTCTTCGCCAGTTCCGGGTCCACCCACAAGCCGTAGCACACCACGTCCACATCCGGAATCTCCTGCAGCGGCTGGGTAGCGCGGATGTACACGTCGCCGCTCGCAATCAGGGTGTGCAGTCCCTCCGGCGCCCGTTCCATGATTTCCTCATACAGCGGCAGCTGCAGCGAGAGCAAGTCCTGTGTAAGCTTCTGTCCCCGTGCCCATCGGAACACCGGAATCGGCGTCAGCACCTTGCCCGACGGCGCATAGCCCGGCAAACGGCGGCTCTGCCCTCCGGCATGCAGCAGGATACGCTTCTCCCGTGCCAGCCAGTCGCCCAGTGCGGCATTCTTATCCTCTTCCTCCCGGCAGGCATTCAGCAGCCAGGCCGTACCGCCCCCTGAACCCAGTTTCCGTCCCACCGGGTCCGATGTGCAGAACCACTCCTTGCGGTCCGCGTGCATGATATCGTGAAAACACTCCACCAGATTCGGTGGCAGCGACAACAGTTTTTTCATATAGTTTGTTCTATTCTTCTGATTTCATCCTCTTTGATTGCTTTCACTTTCCAGCAGTTTGTGAATGGTCACCTTTTCCTCGAGCAGGGTAGTGAGCTGTCCTTCCACCACCGCGTAGTTAGCCTTGTTACGCAGCAGACGCTTCATGGCCCAGTCAAAACGAATATAATTTTCCATACGGCAATCAGTTTTCAGTCATTCTTTCTACAAAGAAAATGAATAATTCGCAGAAAAACGTGCTGAGAGGAGAATAAAAATAACTCCTTACTTACTTTTACTTGCGAACAACATACATGCAATACTCATTCGAAGCATATATGGAACCTTTGGTACATAGCCGCATATTGCTGCATCCTCCCAGGCAAAGCTGCACGTAGACACAGTCTTTGCAATGACCGGATAACTGCTGCGGCACCAGTTCTCTTCTCCAGGCAAACGCATGCTCATCATTCCAGATGTCAGAAGCACACCGTTGGCGGACATTCCCTTCTATGAACGACTTGTCGCGGATAGACAGACATCCCGTAATATCCCCGTTGTAAAGCACATCCATGGAGCGTATTCCGGCACTGCACCCTTTCCACACCGGATATTCATTACAACCGTATGCCATTCGCCGGGCCAGCATTTCCTTGTTCGTATAGTACCCCACGGTATCCGGCAGAAATATCCGTGGAAAGTCCCCCTTCAAGTTCTCCTTATAGGCAAAATCAATAATCCTGCCAATGTCCTCAGGTTCCAGCATCCAGTCTTTGTGGTCTGCCATTCTTCCGCTGGCGATGCCTGGTTGCAGTTGCCATGAAGCTACTCCCGCCTCTTGCAATATCCGTTTCATGCGAGGCAGATCATTCAGATTACACTTCATCAGCGTCGTATTTACGCAGGTAGGAATTCCCGCCTCTTTCAGTGTTTTCAACGCCTGCATACAAGTCTCGTAGCAGTGAGCATTTCTTATGGTATTGTGAAGTTCGCAAGTCCCGTCAAGGCTGACCCCCACCGCCTCTACATGCGTGTCGGCCAGCCGGTGGGCAATGTCCGGCGTGATAAGCGTACCGTTGGTAATGATTCTGAACCTCGTGTCATAACAGGCAATCCTTCTGACAATCTCGAGCCAGTCCTTCCTCATAAAAGGCTCCCCACCGGTGATAATCAGTTCACGTGGCGAAAGCTTCATAAGGTCGTCCACCAGTGCGAGTGCTTCCCGGGTGTCAAGCTCGTCTGGCTGTGCGGTGGTACAAGCCGACCCGCAATGTCCGCATCTCAGGTTGCATGCCGTGGTTATTTCCCAGGTCACACTTTCCAGTTTATATTTGCCTTTCATATCGAAGCTTTTCTTTTGTCAGAAAATGTCTTTTGTGGCGAATAAGCCGTCAGTTCTATGTCCGATACATTCTCCGGTACGGTAATCTTCTGCATACCCTTATCTCCCGAAAGCGTTCCCCCGTGTGAAAGCTCCAGCACAGCCGCATGACACGTTTGCCAGCTGACCATGACATCCTTCATTTTGACGGGAGTAGGAGGCGAGGGAGGATCCACCCCGTAAGGCCTGATAATGACAGCCGAAGTACATAGCGCACGTAACTGTTCCGGACTCGTGAATCCCTCCGTATCCATATCCGTTACATTCCCGTCTACGCATCGGGCACTGAAGTCGATAATGAGCGGGCGGAACGTCTTGCATAGCGACAACGAACATACATCCTGAATGCAGACCGCTTCATTGCCTGTACGTACCAGAGCAAAACAGCTCACCATGACCGTCACATCACCCGGCATTTCGTTGCATACAATCTGTCGGATATTCAGTGTCAGGGTCTCACCCTTGGCCAGCTTTCCTCCGTTGCTCACATGCCAGCAAATCCTATTGTCCTCAAAATGCGGTTTGTCGATGCTCCACGTTGCGGGAGCCGTCAGCTGTATATCCTTGTCATATACCGTCAGATCTTCCGGCTTTTCACCGTAAGGAACAATCACGCTCAGACAGTAATCGTAGCCCATATCCGGTGTGGTTCCGTCGAAAAACAAGTCACACAGCGCTGTAATTTCTACGTCAAATCCTCCGTCCGGCCGGGCCACCTCTATTTCCGGCGGTGTGATACGGCAGTTGATATACTTCGTTTCATTCACCATGACACACTGCTAATGCTTTTTAAAGTCCGAAGCATCTAATACCCTGATAACCGTAGGAGTCACCTTTTCCGTAGCCTCCTTGTCGGCTGTCGGAATTCCGTAGTACAATTCCAGGTTCACATATGCGTCGTCTGCCACTGTCACGTCCACGGTAGTAGGGTAGAGCATGATTGACACCCTGGAGTAGAACCCCGGCGACATGACATACGTACCGAGTATAGCCTGTTCCTCCATGCGTCTTCTCTCCATTGCAATCTCGGTTCCCTCCTCATCGGTACGGCTTGCCTGAATCTGGATATCCCAAGTGTCGAATTTATGACTCTTCAGGAGAATCAGCCATTTAGATTTCTGGTACATGGAGTCGGTCGGAATATTCAGGCTGATATCCTTTTTCATGTATGGTTGGTTCGGGTTGAATTTCACCTCCGCAATGTTTCGTTGCGCCCATAGCAGTCCGTCTTTCAGCAAATCAGCGATATACACCGGCTTCAGGTCAGACGACTGCGGCATGTCATTGGGAAACTCGTCCGAAAAGAGCCGTGCTATCAGGCTGTAGCTTTCTGTATCTGGGTTTTTCCAGATAAAAGGAGCCTCTGTCACTCCGATTTCCCCGGGCTGCATGGCAGGAATCACGTTCGTGATGTTTCCTTCCTTCTCCTCTTGGCTGTCTACGCTCAGAGGCACCCAGGCATCCGGAAACATACTTTTGTTTTTAGGCACGGCAAAAAGCTGCGCCTGTATGGTCACACTTTTCGTTGCCCCGTTTTTGCATCTCAGGTATACGTAATTGTCCATATTGCTGAACGCCTCATTCTCTATGGCTTGTGCGTAACTCTCAGGCTGTTTCAAGGCTTCCTGGAAATTACCTATGGGATGAATGCCCGCAAAGCAGACGTCCGGAGAATAAATAATCTCGCCCACAGGCGGCACTTCACCCTGATTGTCCAGATTAGGGCGCATGTAAGGAGTTTCAACTGTTGTACTCATGGCAAAAAAATTTTGAAAGTTTATGTAATAATAGCAGGAGCGACCCTTCTCTGCATCAGCCCAGACAGATGCAGGTAGGTATGGCCACCGCGCCGATTAAGTCAATCACACTTACCACATAGTCCGGAGCAGAAGGTTCCGGGTTATAAGTAAGCATGATTTTCGACATTTCAGTGATGGAACCCATCAGTTCCCCGGCAAAGCTGACAGCCGATAATTCCTTTTCGTCCGTCTTATCCGCCAGGATTCCGGCCAAAGCGATCGTCATGTGGAGTGTTCCGTATGCAAACACTATCATGTTGCCCGGCATATCCTTGTCTATGTATTTCTGGTTGGAGAAAGTCATGCCGGCATCAACGATGGCACACAACAGGAAGTACCCCCATGCCGTTATGCTGTAAGGTCTGGGTCTGTTATCATAAATCCATGGTGTGCACAATGCCATCCATATCCATTCGCAGACCACGGCCGCCACATCGAGAATCAGTGTCGAACCCTCCTTGACAAGAGAGATGATACTGTTCAGGAAGCCCAGCATGCCGGCAGATACCGCAGAAAATATCGTACACAGAGACTGTATCGTCGCCGGTGTATCGCCAAGTTCCCTTTGTCCGTTGCCGAACGCCTGCTGAAGTTCCGCAACGAATGCATCCACCTCTTCCTCGCTCTCAAACGGAGCCTTCCGATAAGTCACCTTATATATCAGCAGTGCAGGCAAGCTGGCGATGAATGCCACGAAGTTCAGGATTGTCAGTTTGTCGCCGGTCAGAGCCTCATACAGCGAAGAAAAAAACGGAACGTCAATTTCACTGTCGGCTATCTCCTTAATCATGTCCGTCAGCGCCTTAGCCAGGTCCAGAGCCGCCGAAACAAGCGTCTCTATTCCGTTCAGAATAAGGTGTGCAATCCCTTTCAAGACCGAAAAAATGCCACATAACAACGACGACAGAAACTTATCTATATCGGTAAACGCCTCGTCGAAGTACTTCTCCGCCTCCTGAAAAGCCGGGTCGTCGGCCGTTTCGGTTATAAAGTTCTTCAGCAAAGCGATAAAGTCATCCAGTACCCCCTTCTGCCTGATTCCCAGTAAAAAGCCATTTGCCGATGCCAGGCAGTCCGGTTTCATGCAGCTGTTGAATTTAGCCATCAGCGGGTTGTTGCTCAGTTCATATTCCGTTTCCTCCCCCTCGGCAGGTATCTGGCTTTCAGTAAACGCGTTGATGGTCATATCAGCCCCCAGTTGTTCCATGATAGCGTCAAAAAACTCATCCATCTTGTCGGCCATTATGTCAATCTGTTCCTGAAACACCGTTTTCGTCTCTGCTATGCGGTTGGGCAGGAGTGTCAGAATCGTCAGGAACCCCTCCTTCATGGCCCGTTTGGTCCGCATCACGTCATTCCAGACAAAGAGCGACGCCAGCCACGCAAACACAGTGACGAAGAAAATCAGGATTGCGGCAAACACCATCTCTACAAAGTGAAACACCTCCTGAACCACCGTAATCACAGCCTCAAAAATCATTTCCACCCCGTCCAGAATAAAGTTGACCACCGTCTTTATGCCGTCTACCACAATCTTCACAATCGAAACAAACCCCTTTATCACCGAGCGGAAGAAATCAGCAATTTTCGAGAAGAATCCGTTGCCGTTTTTTGCCGCCCGTGCCCTCATCAGAGCGATTTCCTGTTGGGCATCCTCCCTTGTCAGCTTCCTGTACACCGGCACCCCCGTCGAGAAGTCCAGGCTCCATGAAGGCAACCCGTCGCACGCCACAATACTCGATACACAGCCGTGCATCCCCTTTTTCACCATACACAGCCCGTTTCCCTGCGGCTTTATCTGCATCAGGCTTTGTATGCTTGCCGCCAGCTCCCCGGCCGTTTTCTCATTACGGTGGTTATCGGGCAGGAATGGTTGCACCACCCCGCTCAAAGAGTCCGTTTGCTGCGCCTTCATCAGTTCGTCTGACGTAATGCCCGCCAGCTCCTCCTGAATGTCCGCAAACTGCGAGATAGCTATCGCCTCGTCCACCGGGCAGTATTCAGCAGTTAGCGAGGCATACACCACCGGCACATCCAGTCCGTTCGTATATTGCTTGAATGAAATCTTCCCCTGCCTGTCCGTGCGCAGGGTCGTACAGATGTCCGTGTCCAGCCTGACGATGCCCTGTGCAGTCTCCACATACGTTCTCGATTCGGCCCACAGCGTCACCTCTATGTCCTGTAGCGGCACCAGGCGGTTGTCTGCCCTCGTAAAAGTCATTTCCGTGGAGTAACAGGGAATACGGCGTATCTCCCCCTTGTCGGGCACATCGAGCACATTCTCCCTCCATGTCACGTTATCCTGATTCTCCAGCACATGCACTTTCCCATCATCCGTCAGGTAGAACAAGCGCTGACATTTCGGATTTCCATTGAACGACATCCGCGTGCATGCCTTGTCCAGCGGCATCATTTCCACACATCCGTATCCCTCCTCATTTTTCTCCAGCCGCAGGTAGTCAAGTCTTTCCCCGCTCAGTGCCATATAAGGCTTCCCGTCCGCGTCAGTATACATTGACAGCGACTGGTAACAGCCTTTTCTGGTCAGTTCCACGGCCCGGGCCTTACTGTCCGTCTTGTCAGTCCGTATCTCCACCGGCACGTGGCCCCCGTCGCCTTTCAGCAGTGCAAACACCTCCTTTCCGTATGTACACAGGCATTCCACCTCATCCCCCTTGTTCAGTTCCAGTCTGTAACTCCATTTCACCTTCCTTTGAGCTACGGAGAATGAAGTATAAGTACCCGAAAGACACTCCAGGCTCAGTTCGTTCACGTCAGTTCCGGCAAAGTCCATCATGGCCGAAGAAAAAGACGACTGAATCAGGTTGAAGAAAGAACCTTCCTCCCACACCCTGTAGCTCACCCAGTAAGAAGCATTATGCGTTTCCGTCACTACTCCCACCACGAACCCCTTGTCCGCTGACAGACGATGCACCAGCAGGTTCGCCACCCCCTTGAATCCGTTGGGGCGCACATACTCCATCTCTTCCGGTTCAGTAAACAGCCTGCTGTGCGGCGCTTTTTCCTGCACATGCCAGAGCCGGTCGTTTCTGACCACAAAAATATGAAGCATCTCCTCCTTGTCCAGCACCGCTCTCATCCGTTTTCCGCTCATCGGCAGGAAAACCGGCTGGAACATGCCGTATCCGCCTTCCACCGTTACCACGGCAATGCCCTGCTCCTCCATGTTTATCAGCAGGATGTCACATTCGTCTTCGTCCGACAGCACCTGAAACTCAGCCATACTCGGAATGTCATTCCGAATCCTTCTCCAAACCTTGTTCTTCGCTTCATCCGACACGTCAAGGTCTTCCATGAGCTTCGTGATGCTCTTCAGTTGGAACTTATCGTTGCTCAGTCTTCTTATCATATCTTTCTGCGTATTTCAGTATTTTTCGCTGCATTCCATCACCCCCTCGTGTGCCAGCAGAAGGAAATCGAAAGCCAGCGCATCCTTTTCCGGCTGATTTTCCTTCCCTGCAAACTTTTTGGTCCACGCATTTATCAGTGTCCAGGTCTGTACTGCACATCCCGATTCGTCCAGCAGACTGACGGTCACTTCCTTCCGCTGTATGGTTCCGCTTTTCACACAATCCACCCACTCCTGCAAAGCCTTGGCATTTTCACACTTGCCGTCTTTCAGTGTCACGTCTCCCGCTTTCCGCAGTCCCGTCACCTTCGGTTTGAAATAAATCACGCTGTCACCTGCGCGGTAGGCTATCTCGTCGAATTCTTTATCCAGTCCACACACGGCTGCACAATATATGTCGGCCACATCTTTCACGCTCACTTTGAAATTATTCTCTGCCATACTTCTGAATTAAATTACCGTTCGTTGCTACTCTAGAGTTTGGATGTCCAAAATTAAGACTCCAGTATGGAAATGCCAAGTAAAAAAACTGTAAAAAAAATCTCCCGTTTCTGCGGATTTTTAGGGCCGTAGAAACGGGAGAGAAGTAAGACATTTTTATGCTTAGCTTTTTTGCGAGTGGCTTTTATTATCTTCCTTTATACATACTTTCGTAGTATTTCTGATAGTCACCGCTTGTTACGTTGTCCATCCATTCCTGGTTGTCCAGATACCAGCGAACTGTCTTTTCAATACCTTCTTCAAACTGTAAGCTTGGTTCCCAGCCCAGTTCCTTTTGCAACTTGGTAGAGTCGATGGCATAACGCATGTCGTGGCCCAGACGGTCAGTTACGTACGTAATCAAGTCCATGTCTTCGCCTTCCTTGCGTCCCAGCAGACGGTCTACCGTATTAATCACCACTTTAATGATGTCAATGTTCTTCCATTCGTTGAAACCACCAATGTTATACGTTTCTGCAATTTTACCGTTGTGGAAAATCACGTCGATGGCACGTGCATGGTCTACCACATACAGCCAGTCGCGCACGTTCTCGCCCTTGCCATATACTGGCAGCGGTTTGCGGTGACGGATGTTGTTGATGAACAGCGGAATCAGTTTTTCCGGAAACTGATATGGTCCGTAGTTGTTTGAACAGTTGGTCACGATGGTCGGCATGCCGTAGGTATCGTGGAAGGCCCGCACAAAGTGGTCACTGCTTGCCTTGCTGGCAGAGTAGGGGCTGTGCGGATTGTATTTCGTGTCTTCATAGAAGAAATCCTTTCCGTAAGCCAGATGATGTTCAGAAGAGGAAGCCGTGGTAGTGAACGGTGGTTTCACTCCTTCCGGATGAGTCAGTTCCAATGCTCCGTACACTTCATCTGTAGAGATGTGGTAGAAACGTTTACCCTCGTATTTTTCCGGCAGATTTTCCCAGTACACTTTGGCAGCTTGTAGCAGAGACAGTGTACCCATTACGTTCGTACGGGCAAAAGTGAATGGATCTTTGATGGAGCGGTCCACATGGCTTTCAGCTGCCAAATGGATGATACCGTCTATCTGATACTGCTGCATCAGTTCCTGCATCTTTTCATAATCGCAGATGTCCGCTTTTACAAATACATAGTTTGGCTGGTTTTCGATGTCCTTCAGGTTTGCCAGATTACCTGCATACGTCAGCTTGTCCAGGTTGATGATACGGTATTCCGGATATTTGTTTACAAAAAGACGAACCACGTGGCTGCCGATAAATCCGGCACCACCGGTAATCAATATGTTACGTTTGAATGTAGCCATAATAAGATTATTTGAGGGTTAATTATTCTTTATCAAATGCTCGATGCACACTTTCAGTGAATCTGTCCAGTAAGGAATACGGATACCGAAGGTTTCCTTGATTTTCGTCTTGTCCAGTACCGAGTAAGCCGGGCGTTTCACCGGACTTGGGAACTCGTTGCTGTGGCAAGGCTGAATGTCGCATTCCGTGTGACCGGCCATAGCCGCAATCGTCTTGGTAAAGTCATACCAGGAACAAACCCCTTCGTTGCTGAAATGATAGATTCCCGTTCTGTTGTAGGCCGATGCTGGCTGTTCTTTGGCATAGTCCTTCAGTACGACTTCAATGGCTTTTGCCAGGTCGTAGGCATAAGTCGGAGTACCTGCCTGATCGAACACCACTTTCAGTTGTGGTTTGGTAGCCGTTAGGTTCAGCATGGTTTTCACAAAGTTTTTACCGAATTCAGAATACAGCCAAGCCGTGCGGATAATCACATAGTCGCATCCGGCTGCCTTGATGTTCTCTTCCCCTTCCAGCTTGGTCAGTCCGTACACCCCGGTAGGAGTGCCTTTCTGGTCTTCCCGGCAAGGAATGTTGTAAGGGTCACCGCCAAACACATAGTCCGTAGATACATGTATCAGCAGACCACCAGCTTCTTTCATCGCGATGGCCAGATTTTGCGGTGCCTTGGCATTGAGTGTGCGGCAGAAATCTACGTCTGTTTCCGCTTTGTCCACATTGGTGTAGGCAGCACAGTTTACGATACAGTCCACTTTGTGTGTTTTTACCACTTCCTTTACCGCTTCCAGGTTGGTAATGTCGAGTAGGGTAGTTTCCAGTCCTTCCACTTCCGTTACATCCGTAAAGATGAAGTGGTCGGTCATCTCTTTGCTGATAAGGCGCATTTCGTTACCCAGTTGTCCGTTGGCGCCTGTCACAAGTATATTCATTTTTAATGAAGAATTAAAGAATGAAAAATGTGTAGAATCTCTTTTTTAGAAAGCTCCGAATTCGAATGGCGAATCAAAGTCTTTCAATAGCGGGTGCTTGGTATCCTTTTCGCTCAGAATAGCGTGTTCGGTCGGAATACGCCAGTCAATACCCAGTGAGTCGTCCAGAATGCTGATTCCCCCGTCTGCTTCCGGATGATAGAAATTGTCACATTTGTATTGGAAGATGGCTGTTTCACTCAGCACGGCAAATCCGTGGGCAAATCCCTGCGGAATGAAGAATTGGCGGTGATTGTCTTCTGTCAGTTTCACGGCTACATGCTGCCCGTAAGTAGGACTTCCTTTGCGAATGTCTACTGCTACATCCAATACCGCACCCTTCACACAGCGCACCAGTTTGCTTTGCGTGTAAGGTGGGCGCTGGAAATGCAATCCACGCATCACTCCATAGGACGACATGCTTTCATTGTCCTGCACAAAATTGATTTTTCCCACTTTCTCTTCGAATTCCCGCTGTGAGAATGATTCGAAGAAATATCCTCTGGCATCTTTAAAGATACGTGGCTCAATAATTACCACACCCTCTATCGCAGTTTTAATTACTTCCATTTTAATTGTGTATTTACTATTTAATTATTAACTCAGAACGTTTTTCATTCTTCATTATTAATTATTCATTATTCCAGGTTTGCTTTCCCTGTCCGTTCTACTTCCTCAATCACTTTCAGCAAGTATTGTCCGTACTGGTTTTTCAGCATGGGCTGTGCTTCTTCACGCAGTTTGTCTGCCGTAATCCAGCCCATACGGTAGGCAATTCCTTCCAGACAAGCCACTTTCAGACCTTGGCGTTTTTCTATCACCTCGATGTAGGTAGAAGCTTCTGCCAGTGAGTCGTGTGTACCTGTATCCAGCCATGCAAATCCACGGCCCAAAGTCTGTACTTTCAGTTCTCCGTCTTCCAGGAACCGCTGGTTCACTGTGGTAATTTCCAGTTCCCCACGAGCAGATGGTTTGATATTCTTAGCTACTTCTACCACTTTGTTCGGATAGAAATACAAACCGACCACTGCATAGTTTGATTTCGGATGTTGAGGTTTTTCCTCAATAGAAAGACAGTTTCCGTCCTTATCAAAATCTGCCACTCCGTAACGTTCAGGGTCGCTTACCCAGTAGCCGAATACCGTGGCTTTCTTTTCTTCTTCTGCCGTGCGGACCGCTTCGCGCAGCATGGCACTCAGCCCGTTTCCGTGGAAAATGTTGTCGCCCAATACCAAGCAAGCAGAATCATTACCGATAAACTTTTCTCCGATAATGAAAGCCTGAGCCAGCCCATCGGGTGAAGGTTGTTCCGCATATTCAAAACGTACCCCGAAGTTACTGCCGTCACCCAGCAAACGCCGGAATCCCGGCAAGTCGTATGGTGTAGAGATAATCAGAATCTCACGGATACCTGCCAACATTAATACCGAGATGGGGTAGTAAATCATCGGTTTATCAAATACGGGGAGCATCTGTTTGCTGACTCCCTTGGTGATGGGGTAGAGGCGTGTACCACTGCCGCCGGCTAATACTATGCCTTTCATGATTATAAGGATTGTGTACGTTTTTATTAATCTCTTCTGAAAATATCTCGTGTATAAACTTTGTCTCTCACATCATCCAGACACGCATCGTAACGGTTGGCGATGATGGCATTGCTGGTCGCTTTGAATTCATCTAGATTGTTTACCACTTTCGAGCCGAAGAAAGTACTTCCGTTTTCCAGTGTAGGTTCATAGATAATTACTGTAGCTCCTTTGGCCTTGATACGCTTCATAACCCCCTGAATTGAACTCTGACGGAAATTGTCACTGTTCGATTTCATGGTCAGACGGTATACGCCAATCACACATTGCTTTTCAGCTTCCGGATTGAAGTCTCCACGATTGTAATAATCATAATATCCGGCTTTCTTCAACACCTGGTCGGCAATGAAGTCCTTACGTGTACGGTTACTTTCCACAATCGCATGAATCAGATTTTCCGGTACATCCGCATAGTTAGCCAGCAACTGTTTGGTATCTTTCGGCAGACAGTAACCGCCGTATCCGAATGACGGATTGTTATAGTGCGTACCGATACGCGGGTCCAGACAGATACCCTGGATGATGGCCTGTGTGTCCAGTCCCTTCACTTCTGCATACGTATCCAATTCGTTGAAGTAGCTTACGCGCAATGCCAAGTAAGTATTGGCAAACAGTTTCACTGCTTCTGCTTCCTTCAATCCCATAAACAGTGTATCGATGTTTTCCTTGATGGCACCTTCCTGTAGCAAAGCAGCAAATTCTTTCGCTTTTTCCTCCAGATGTTCTCCTGCAAAGGCTTTGATAGCTTCGTTTTCTTCGTCTCGTCCGTCAATGAATTTCGGGAAGCCTACGATGATACGGCTAGGGTAGAGGTTGTCATACAGTGCCTTGCTTTCACGCAAGAACTCCGGTGAGAACAGCAAGTTGAATTTCTTTCCAGCCAGGGCTGGAGTGTTACGGAACTTTTCTGCATACTTCACGTATAAGCTGCGGCAGTAACCCACCGGGATGGTACTCTTGATTACCATCACCGCATCCGGGTTTACTTCCAACACTAAATCTATCACTTCTTCCACATGACTGGTATCGAAATAGTTTTTTGCTGGGTCATAATTGGTCGGAGCGGCTATTACGATGAAGTCAGCATCCTTGTAGGCTGAAGCTCCGTCCAGTGTGGCTTTCAAGTTCAGTTCCTTTTCAGCCAGATATTTTTCGATGTATTCATCCTGTATCGGGCTGATGCGGTTGTTTATTTTCTCTACTTTTTCAGGGATAATATCTACTGCTGTTACCGGATGATGTTGTGCCAGCAGGGTTGCTATTGAAAGTCCTACATAGCCTGTACCGGCTACTGCTATCTTTATATTAGCCATAATAATATTTATTTAGTTTGTTTGATAAAATCAGTGAGAGAATCTATTAAAGATTGTGAGGCAGAATCAGAAAGCTTATGGAGACATGTAATATTTTTTGAGAGAAGTAAATTTTTAAGTTCTTTCTCATTAAAAGCTACATGTACATATCCTAACTCTTTCATTTTTCTTGCCGTAGCCATTTGGTGCTCATTTCGGTGCTCACCTAATGCTGCAATTCTAGGAAAAACAATGATTGGTTTTTGTTGTTGCATGGCTGATATGATTGTTCCCATACCGGCATGTGCTACAATAATTCTGGCTTCTTTAAATAATTTATTGAATTTGTCAGGTTCTAAAAAGTCAACAGTCTTGATATTTTTTGCTTGATACTGACTTCTATAAGTCTGAGCAATGACTTCTTCATTTAAATTTTCTGCAATTTCATCAATTATTTTTATGAAACGATCAAACGGAGCTTGTGTACCGATAGTTACGAATATCATAGTTTTATTGATTTGATTAACCGAATATATTTCCTTTATATACCACTCCTTTTTCTACTAAATCAGGCCATTGAGTATATACTTTGTCTGCTATTTTTTTCGCAATTCTGCCACTTGCAGAAAGATGTTCTACATTAGCTATTGAATCTATCCATACAGTTTTTATGCCACATAACTTTGCAGCTAATAAGCAGACAATACCAGGCGCTGCTCCAGTCGTAATGACAACTGATGGCTTGTTCTTTTTTAATAATATTATATCTTTTAGTAGAGCTGGTAAGATTTTATATGCATCCCAACGACTAAAATCTTCTATTTTGTAAAATTGTTTACCTTCTACCATGGTAGCACATTTTATATGGGTGCACATATATTCTACCGTAAAATCTTTTTCTAAAGGGCGTACTATTCGTAATAATTGTATCCAATGTCCACCGATAGAGGAAATAGCTAAAATTTTTTTTTGTTTTTTCATGATTTTACAATTGTAGTTAGTCACTCTTGGTATATTATTTATTACATCAATGTCTTATCTTCTGATTTTATTTTTTGCTAGTTATCTTACATCTCTTAAGGTAAACTTCTGATTAATCTATATAATGTCTACTATAGATTTTATAATCAGATAATGAAATTATGTATATCCATTTTAACGTTTATAATTTTATTAACTTAATCTTAATTTGATAATTTCTCGTATATCTGTTTTAGATGTCCTAACACATAATCAGGCAGGTAAGTTCTTACAATATTTTTGCTGTTTTTTCCATATATTTCAATCATTTCTGGCCTTTCTATAAAGAATTCCATTGCATTGATAATTTCTATGTCATTTCCTGGGGTGATAAGGATGCCATTTTTTTTTGAGACGACTTCTGGTATACCTCCTACCGATGTGGAAATAATAGGCATACTATAACTCATTGCTTCTAATATGGATATTGGCAAACCTTCATTATAAGAAGGTAAGATAAATACATCAGCCCAGTTAAGAAGTTTTATTTTTTTTTCGCCGCTTACCCATCCTTCAAACTTTACCATATTTTCTAATTGATTAGCACGTATAGTATCAATTAGTAATTTTTCATTCCTGTTGCCACCTATACGAAGCTCTAATCGTCCTTCCAAATCATCTTTTCTTTTACTTAATGCTCGTAGAATATCAAATATGCCTTTTCGCTGTCCTATTTCTCCCATAAAAAGAAAATGTATTTTTCCATCGTTCTTTTCTTTGATAGGAAGAAGGATTGGTGGTGAAGTTATATTATGTAATATTATAATTCTGTCTTCTGGTACACCAATAGACATAAACCAAGATTTCCATGAATTTGAGAGAACAATTAAAGTATCAGCCATTTTTAATGTTTTCACTATCCATTGTTTCTTTTCTACTGAAGATTCATTATAGAAGTCTTTAAAACGGCTAGCATGGCAATGTAGAATAAGTTTCTTGTTAAATCTTTTACTGAGTTTGGCCAACTTTTCTTTTCTCCAAAAAGAACCATCAGCTGCAAAATGTAAATGTACGATTTTAATATTTTTGTCACATAATAATTTTAAAGCAATAAGTACATATGAAGAGCAAAACCACCATGCTCTTGTGAATATATTGCCTGATTTCCAAGTTGGGTAATATTGTAAATCTTCAATATAACGACTCCAATAATCAATAACTGCTGATATACCACCTGGATGATGATGCTTATAATAATTACCTGCCATCAGCACCTTTTTACTGATTGCATATGGGATTAAATGGGATTTCATGATTATTTATTTGATTATTTTATAAGAATATAAGCAGAATTATCTAAGAGATAAAGATTCCTTTATCTATGATTAGCAAGTTGAGTTATTCTAAACTCTTTTTAAGAAAATCAATACTTTTCATTCTTAATTCTGACAACTTTTTGTCTGTTGTGCTCCAGTCTATTTTCTTGTTAATCAGGTTGATGTCTCCGTTATAAATATGATTTCTGTCAATTCCTAATATACTAAATAAAGAATCAATGCGACTGTTACGTCCAGTTTTACAGTTTGTAGAAAAGCGATAAAAGGTCATGAATTTCCGGTGGAACTGGATGCTAAAAGCTGTGCAATGGAAAGAGTCCGTGCATACATATTCTGCTTTGCTAATATATTTTATAAAGTCGTTTGGATTGACATTATATGGGGCTTCATCACCGAAGATTTCATCGTTGGGAATGTATTCATCCATATGGCGAATTGTTATTATTTTATAGCCTGTTTGCTTTTTGAGCTCGTTTGCAGCTCTACGAGCTTCTTGATTTGTTCCAAGAAAATAGCAGAATATATAAGGGTCAACTTCGTTTACTTGAGAATGTTTAGCTTCATCTTCCCACTCTTTGCAGTCAAGCAACAATGTTGGGTCAGCAACTACAGTTGCTTTGTTTCTCGACAATTCTTCTACTATTTCTTTTCCTCTTTGTTCACGCACCCCTATAGTTTTAAATCTGTTTAGATAGGCACCTGTTGCTTTCTTTTGGAAAGTTGGAATTTCAGATACGCCAAAACTTGATGCATAAGCTATCTTAGGAATCTTGTCATCGACAAAAAGCAGATTGAAAAATTTGTTTGGTAGGCTCATTGGTGTCCAAACTTGGTCGCTACCTACTACTATTTTGTTGTAGTTTAGTGAACCTTTATGTAAATCTTCATAGCCTACATATTCATGGAAAAAGGGAAATAGTTTTTCTGTCTTGTAAATGTTTACAGCTTTGATACGTTTTGCTATATTAGCTGCATAATCAGGATGTTTACGCAATATATTTTTGCTTTCTATTCTCTTTTTGATATTCTTGAATTCACCAACTCTTATGGCATTGACTATGAATGATATTTTTTCTAATAAAGAAAGACGTTTTATATAATGAATAATCTCAACTTCATATCCGAGTTGTTGGATTTTCTTCAATAAAGCATAGCCTACGAGAGCCGTTCCATAGTTTGTGTGATTTTTCTTGTATGCAATAACGCAACCTATTTTTTTATTCATAATCAAGTGATATAAAATTTTTATATTAAGAACAAAATATTAAAATTGTCCCACGCATTATAAAATGTAAATCATGAAACATATCAAAAAATACTTAAGTTAGGTGGAGCAGAAAGGATACTATTATAATGGTCTTACTTATAATTATCGTCTCAGATGCAAATACCCCCCCAAAATCCCCTTTAACCACAACTCTACTCATGCAAGAAAGAGAAGTTGAAAGAACTTGAAAGTCTTATGCTGATTAAATCATGTATGTACAGATGGTTATGTGCCTTACGGATGGCAGTTCAAAGATGGGAATGTCTATATTTCATCCAACAGAACTGCAAGACTTAATATCTTTGGCATAATTACTCGAAGAAATCAATATAAAGGTTTTCAACATAGGAATCCATCAATGTAGATAAGCTTGTGGATTTTCTTGACAGATTCTTTTTTAAGACTAAGAAGAAAACGGGGATTGTCCTTGACAATGCTTCTGTACACAGAAATCTGGAAGTAAAGGAAAACAAGAAGATATGAGGGATAGAGGATTATTCCTTTTCTTTCTTCCACCATACTCTCTGGAAGTTAATCCAATTGAAATTCTACGGTGTATATTGAAAAACAAAAATGGAAAAACCCCACAAATTACAATACTAAGGACTCGTTTTTCTATTGTACAAAAGCATTTGCATCTATGGGGATGAACTTATTTGTGAATTACTCATATGTGTAAAATTAAGTTTGAATAATTACTTGATAATTTATTTTAATTTGCTCGTATCTTTTTTTAATATCGAAACCAACCACCAAAGCGACTTATGTAAACCTAAAAATTGTTGGCATCTATTTTGAAGATAATCAAAAATTGTTTTTATTGTTGGTTTCTTTAAATAATCGACGTCATATTGTGGGACTACATAACCGAGGCTTTTATTTAGATTTATAAATTGTCCATTACGTTCTTTTTTCTTATATGCCATCTTTTGTGATTGTTTGAGAGTTTCAGATATAATATTATTTAACGTTATATAACCATCAGCTTTTGCTTCCATTAGTAAGTCAAGCCATATTTTTTTTCTGACAACTAAAGAATTTATTCCTATCTTGTCCTCAATGTATGGTTCAATATGTATATCTCCAAAACAAACATCTCCCAATTCACCATAATGATCTATGCAAAACAAGCATCTACGAGGGATAAAAAAACTTCTCAACGGGTGGTAGTAACTCTGATAGTGCTCTTTATAGATTTTATTTTTACCACAGGTGGTATCAGAGTTATTAGTCCTAACACCACATCGTTGCTGCGCAACGAGAGAACCTAGGCACCCTTCATCGCGATAAGCAAAATATGTCAAATCTTCTTTGTGTATATTACGCTCTTTAAATACATGCTCTGTCAAATAAAATGTACGTCCTGATGAGCAATAAATAGCAAAATAACCTATAAGTTTTTCACGGAGTTTATAATCTATTTCTGCCAACTTACGGAAACCATGTATGTGGCAAGGTAATCCTACAATAATATATTTTGTTCCTGTTTCTTTTTTGATGGCTTGTGCCATGCCGTGGAGTGATACTGGAGCATATTTACTGCTCTTCGCCTGCAACACTTCTTTCCGGTTATGGGCGATATATGAGCGAACCAGTAATTCATTCTGTGGATCAAATGCTGTCACAATTGCTCCATCTATATATTTCTTTTCTAAGAGAAATATAAGGAATTGACTCACCATGCCACCTGAAGCACAATGATATCGGATATCATAATCGTTGCTATATCCGGTAAAACATTTTAGGTAGCGTCCTAATATATGGTCTGTTTGTATTCCAATATCCGTAAAATTTTCTTTGGCTATTCGATTTAAATCTATCCCAAGTCCTGGACATACATCAGTACAGCGATGACAACCTTTTTTGTTTTTACATTTTATCTCATCTACTTGGGGGATGAAGCGTCCCTGTTTTATAGTAATGTTGATTGCATTAGAAGGGCATGCGGATTGGCATATGCCGCAACCTAGGCAGAGGTTGTGACGAAGGGTGTAGTTAATGTTAGGAATAGTCATTTTTTCCATATCGTATTCACAAGTTTTCTTAACCATGCTATTCTATAAAGTTTATTCTTTAGTTTGGTTTTTGCATCCTTATTTACCCAACTTCCCTCACAATAGTGAATCGCAACAGAATGCTTTGTAGCATTATGAAAATCAGAGAATACAGAAGTGTCATAAATATGGATACCTTCTTGCAATTCCTGCTCCACATTATGATATACAAAACCATATTTTTCACCGATTAAGGCTAATGTTGTTGGAATAGTTAAGCGATTGCTAATTGCATATTCAAATTGAATAGAATTATAGTACGCTAGTAAATCAATGATAAAAGGATGAGCGGGTTCTGAACCAATAATGGCAGAAAGCATCCCATTACCTGGCACTTTCAATTTGGTTTTGTCTTTACGACACCAATTTTCGTCAAGGAGTTGGCGATATAAACACATTTCTTTTCTTGAAGTGTTAAACTCGTATGCTGTAAACACACGGTGTCTCTGCCTGAATTGTTCAAGTGAAGAAAGCAGTTTTACATCTGTATCCATATAAATACCTCCCATTTTTGCTAATGCATATACGCGAGTGTAATCAGCAACAAATGCTAATTTCCCTGACTCGTAAGCTTTCTTTGTAAAAGGAATAGCATCAATATCAATATCTTTTTCAGACCAACACTTAAACTCATAGTCAGGCATGAGGCGATGCCAACCTTCAACATATGCTTTTTGTTCTGCTGGCATTTGCTTTCCACCAAACCAGCAATAATGAATGATTTTAGGAATCATATTTAAAGTAATTAAAAAAACTTGTAAGAATGCAATCCATTTATTTTTTTAAGATTTGATTGACGGAAAAAAGGAATTTATCAATATAGTGATTCCATGTATATTTTGCAACGCGATTATGTGCGTTAAGGCATAATTGTACATAGTTTGAGTCATGAATTATTAAATTTATACTATTTACTAATTTTTCAATGGTATTATCAGTATATAATCCGAAATTTAGATTATTACCAAATTCATTAACAAATTCTTTATATGGTGATACAATAATCGGCGTATAGAAATACATAGCCTCAATAGTAGAAGAGTATCCTGCCCATTGAGGAGAGGGATTTACAAATATTTGGGCTGTTGATAGAAGATTATAATATAAAATCCTTTCATTTTCTATATCTTTCCTTAAATAACCATGAAAATGAACATTATTTAGGTTTATATTCATGTCTGTAAATAATGTTTTGTGCATTCCTATGATATGTAAACTCATTTGTTGGTTATTTTTTGTTAACAATTGGAACGCTTCTATTAGCATTTTAGCTCCATTGATGTATTTCTTCCCGCCTATAAATAAAATTTTTCCTGAGCATTTTTTTATTTTGATAAGTTGCTCATTAGGTTCTTGTAGAGCGTTAATTACATTTCCACCCAAAAAATCAATAGGAGTTTGTGGATGTTTGTCATGTAATTGCTTTGCACATATTTCGAACAATGAAAATACTAATGATGCATGATTTATAGCATTTTTTTGTTGTTCTATATATCTTTTCTCAAGCTTATAGGCTTTTCTTTTAATACGTTCAAAATACATTTCACTCGTCCAATCACTAAATAATATTGTTGGAATCTCGGAATATTTATTATAAAAATCATATCCCATAAATAAACAACAATCTGCATTAGGGTGTTGAGTAACTGCTTCTTTAAGGATGCGTTGTGCACATAGTTTAAAGAATCTGGTACGATGATAGTTTTGAACATGATTAGGATATATATAACGAAGAATTTTAAACCATAATTTATATGAAAGCACTATAAACCTTTTTTCATGTTGTGCTAAATTGTATCTATGAACGACAATTCCATGTTGTTCTAATGTTTTTGCAAAAAAAAATGGTACATTAGACCAAGTAGCAGGAGTATTAGAATCTCCTATTGAAAAAAATAATATTTCTTTTATCATGTTCTTGCTGTTGATTGAATAACAAGTTTAACAAATTCATTAAACGCATCTCTTGCCATGTTTTTAGCTTTTTTTTGTGCTTCGCTATCTTTTTTTATAATGGGAAGTAAGGCGTTTATCTTAGAAATGGCATTCTCTAATTTTTCATCAGATGTAAAAATATCTGTGATATTGACCATACAATTATCTTTATGTAATAAATTTAAAAGACCTGCTATTTTATGTTCATAACTTAATGCTATAAACGGAACATTATTATTCAATGCAAACACAACAGAATGATATCTAGCACCAATTAAAAATTGCGCATTCCTTATAATACATTGTTGTATATCCGAATTAAACGTATCAGGGATAACTACAATACGGCTATTTTTGATTGAATTTTGGAGTTCATAAAAGAAATTTATATCGTTTCGTAATGGAACCGGTGAATTAAATGTTTGTGGTAGCATCACTATTTTATATTGTGGATAACTACATAATACATTCTCTAAAATTCGCTGGAAGAAAAATGTTACTTTCTCTTTAGGAATGTTTTTGTAAGCATAATGCCAAATTAATACATTAGGAACAATTACTACGTATGGAGAATTGTCTATAATTTGATTTATGAATTGAGGTATTTTGACCTCTGGACTTTCAAGAAAAGCTGTATCCGTGGTAGAAATGTACGGTATTCCTATTTCATCAGCTAAGTACTGTGTTTTTTTATCTCGAATAGAAATGAATTTGAAATAGTGTAGTAATTCATAGCTGATTTCTTTAAATCGTCGGTTTAAAGGTGTTTTTACTGGGAATGGGCCAAAAGAACGTCCATAATAAAAAATGTCTTTCTTTAATTTTTTTGTTAAATAAAGTATAAAGATGTGTACCCAATTTTGGAACCCACCCATACAAATTCCCCCAGGGGCACAAACAATAATATCATTTTGTTCAATTTCTTTTTTTAGTTTATATACAGTTGGATGGATATCTGCAAAAAGCCAAAAATTATGATATAATCCTAACATATATGCACGTCCCCAACCAGGAAATGGTGTTATCCTCTTGTATATTATATTTTTTTCTTTTACACTAAATGCATCAATATCTTTTTGCTCTTCATTCCCTTTTACAAATAGAATAGTAATATTAGCTTCTGGAAACTGTTTGTGTACATTTCTGACCAAAGCTTTGTGAGCAGACTCATCTCCACGGTTGTTTAGTGGTTGATTAACTATTAATATATTCATAATAAATAAAGTTTTTATCTAATATCGGAATTATCGTTTAATTCATTTATCTGATTCGCGACTGGCCGACATCCCTATGATTATCCAATCTGAATCAATTAATTTATATTATCGGCCAATTTTGTACCAATTTTTCATTTTGGTCTTTACTGAAAAATTACTCTTTAGAGTTACATTTTTATGTATGGAACTTTCGTAATTCTATTTCCCATCATGTTAAAATAAAATCTGCAAGAAAATATTTTTTAACATGGTGATTTATAAAAAATAGTATAATAATCTTCTTGTAGCAGTTTCTACCATGAAGAATGCATTCAAACAAATATTTTAGGTAATCCTGAGAATCTAATCTCATTTAACTAACAGTTCTCCATATTAAAGAAAATAAGTTAGGGCTTTTGTTACAGAAATCTCACAGGCCTATATTCATACAATTTTTAAGCAGTAGTTATATATAAGTTAAGATGGTTCTATATTGCTGCAAAAATTATTTGAAGATATTTCTCAGTCGTCGTAATACATTAATTGAACTTTTAAATCCAAAGATAAGTTAAGAGACCTTTTAATCAATTATTCGATATAAGCTCTTTTCCTATATTGTATTTTTTCTTTGTATAAGATAGTCCAATTAAGTAAAAGTACAAAAAAGAGAGAAAGTTGATCTGGCCATAATGAATATGTATGGAACATGAAACTCAAAATAACAAATTTTCCCCAAATTGATAAGTAAATTATTTGACTTAACCTTACTATACCCCTTTTAATTTTACTGATTTTACAAAATATATATGAGAATAGTATAACATATATGATAGTGCCGATTCTGCTAAAGTCGAAATAGATAGCTCCTAAATAAGTATAGAAAACATTTGTTCTTACATTGAATGCGTTTCTACTTGCTCTTAATGACTCTATATCTGTATTGTCTGTTAGTCCTAGGATATGACGAATAAAGAGAAATGTATTATCACCATTGCTTTGGGTATCTGTGATAGGCCATAAATCGTTACTAAAATTTAATATACCTTCACCGGAATAAAGAGAAACCCACGTCCAAATATCTATTGAATTTTCTTTAGATGTAAAACGAACTATTGTTATTGTAGTGATTATTGATATTATGCATATTATAAAATATAAAATAATTTTATCTATATATTTTTTCCTGTTTGCCGATATATATTGTCTGAGTAGTATATAGACAAAAATCATATAAAATGTTGTACTAATAGTAACTGATCTACCGCCTAAAGCAAATCCATGAATCACTGGATTTAAAATTCCGAATACTAATCCTATAAGTATTTTATTATTCAGATGTTTAGTCTTTGCAATATAATAAAATAAAAATATAGGAAATAGGTCTTTTAATAGGAAATTAATCCAAAATAATTTACGGCCAATCCAAGATAAATATTCAAAATCATTATTGTTATTCCCTACCCTTGAATCATATACGTCCGCTAATATATTTTGATTCCTTATGACAAAGGGTAAATGGATAATGTTTTCTAACAATGGTTCTATAGATAATACAGCGAGAAAACAAGTTATATAGTATATGTATTTATCTACACCATTATTATTAGCCAATATTTTATTATGAATATTATCATATTTTATAATAGGAACAAACAATATTAAAGTGCAAAATAAAGCAAATATAATGGGGGCAATAACAATATGTCTATAATCATAATTTGCATTATAGAAATAGTAGATAGAGGTTAATGCCGCTATAAAGTATAGTGACAAACAAGTTATAGAAATATTGATAGTTTTATATTTAAATATTGCAATTAGTAAAACAACTGCTAAAAATGAAGCATAAAACCATACAGATTGTTCGGCCATATATAATTTTTATTGCTATTTCTCTGTTCTGAATTAATTTTAATATAAAAATAGAAATACCAACCTTTTAAAATTAGATTGAATTAGTGGTATTATGTTTTTATCTTATATAACAAATGATTTTCAATAATTTTTTTTATCTTACAATGTATATTGAAAAACAATGGTATCAGGGCTATTCTGTGATACAATTTATTGTCTATAATAGTTTTATAAAGTTTAGCTATTGATGATGTTTTATAGCTGTTCTTTCTAAGTATAGTCCCTTTTTGTGATTTGATAACTTCTTCATAATCAATTTCTTCTAATTTTATGTTTTGAGAATTTGAACATAGACATAAGATTCTTTCACCTTCATGTGAGTTGCAGACAATTAAGGATTTTCCTATTTTTTCTGATGAAAATCTTTTTAACCATGGGTCTGCTAATGTTAAATCACTATATCTATTTAAAGTATCTTGACAGACAAAACATTTTGAACGTATAAATAAACGAGAATGAAAAATTTGAGTCCATATTGTTCCATTATTGGGGATGAATACTTTTTCACTATTTTTTTTCTCGATTTGTATACCACTTGGCCAGCCGTTTCCTCGATAACGAATATTGCAAACTTCAGCTTGGCTTATGTCTTTTCGTTTTAAGAGATATTTTGTTGCTTCTAAAGTTTGTTGTGATGAACATGCTAATCCCAAAATATAAACTTTATGACCATTTCTTTCGACAATAGATTTTATGGCCCTTGTCTGGCATGGCAAAGCAAAACAAGCGAATGCGCCTTTTATTTCATTAATATGTGATTTTATAAAATTAACTAAATTAATTTCTTGGTAGATGGAGCCACACATTTTATAATCCGAATATGAATGGATTATTTTAGGATTATATTTAAGAGTAGATGCATCAAAATCAAAAGAAATTGATGTGTTAATAATACCTTTTTCGAACATGTACTTGATTAATGCTGTTCCTACACCACCTGATGTGGCGTGATAACGAATATATTCGTCAGTGGAATAACCTACGTAACTTTTCATTTATTTATCAATTTCTTAAAGTAAACAAATTCTTTCCAACCTAGGAAAATGGCATAAAGTTGTATTTTCATTACTTTATAATAAGGTGGAATAAAAATATTTGCAAGGCAACCAGTAAATAATACCGTGATAATTGTAACTGTTGCAGATCCAATAATACCAAATTGTGGAATAAATAAATAATTTAATATGATACAAATAAAACAGCCTATAATATTTCTGATAAAAGCCCACTTTTGTATACCTTCCATAATGATAATTTGCCCACCTGATGCTGATAAAGCCATCCCGACAGCTTTAAATGCCATAATTTGTAGCACTGGGATTGCAGGAGTATATTTTATCCCATAAGTGTACATAATCAACCAATAGGACAGTAATGAAATTGTTAAAGCTATTAACATAGCAGTCCATGTGGTGATACTTATAAATGTTCTTTTTTTAGCTTCGTATGTTTCCGGATGATTTTCTTTACTTCTTATTAACATAGGGGTTACTGTCTGTACTAATACTGTAGGAAGAAAGACTATTAAATCAACAAATTTTCCAGCAGTTGCAAAGTATCCTACTTCTGTTTTATTCAGCATATTTCCAATCATTACTTGGTCTATACGTTGATATATAATAACGGCTGCACCTGATAAGACCAAAGGAAATGATTCTTTCAATATAAATCCGACTAACGTTTTGTCAAATTTCCATAGTTTGACTGAACCTATAATAGATTTATAACTCATGTAGTAACCACTTGCTACAAGAATTGTATCAAAAATTTGTGCATAGATAAAATATTCTAATGGAGCTTTAATCCCAAGTAACAATATTTTTATTCCTGCTCCGATAAATGTTCGGAAAATCTCTGATTTTACTATATATTTGTTTTGAACAATAGAAGTAAAATAGTTTCTTAGTATGTTACCTGTTCCTGAAAACAAAGTTAGGCCGTATGCAAGAATCATCAAGGACGTAAATCTATCTGTAGTATATATAAATAAAGATAAGATAATTCCTAAATAGGCCACAGTCGCAAATAATATTCGTAAAATGAAACAAGTACCTAATATTGTATCTCTTTTATTATTTTGTCGAGATAGTTCTCTTATTTCGATATTGTCTAATCCAAATGAAGCAAATACTGAAAATATGGCAACATAACTGATTACATAGTTCATAATGCCATAATTCCCTGGTCCAAGATATCTTGCCACAAGAATCCCGACAAATAGAGCACTCGCCATATTGACAATTTTTCCTCCTAATGACCATGTAATATTTGAGATTATTTTTTTTTGAGACTTAGATAAGTGCATTGATTAAAGATACCTTTTTATAAAAATTACAATTGGAAACTTACGTGAAATTTCTTTTTTTTGAATTTCGAAAATTCTACTCTTGTAGTACAAAAAATGATATTATTCTTTAAATTCTCTCACTTTTTACTATAAATTAAATAAGAGTGTCTTTTATAAAGCATCCGAAATTTCAAGTAATTTCTACACCCTGCATTTGCTACAGGGTGTAGGTTACACTATATAACAGAATGTTAGATTTACATTCTAGACTAGAATAATCTGAAATTTTGGAATTAATAGAATACAGACTGATATTTTTGAGCTATAGGATTATCCATTTATAAAATGGAAAAATAACTCTTATATGTAACAGTATTCCATTTAAGATTACTAGGATTTTTCATCTCTTGAAAGCTTTCTTTTTCTGTTCGCCTTCAAAACCGTATCCATAACCGTAACCGTAACCGTAACCTTTTCCGTAACCGTATTTTTTGCCATACCCATAGCCATAACTATTTTTACGTTTGCTCATGTCAATGCCATTGATAACGGTAGCCAGTTTGGGGAACTTATGTTCGTTCTTTAATACATTGATGTATTCATAACCGGCTTTGGGGGTCACATCGGCACGGCACACGTACACACACATATCGGCTACACGGCCAATGATAGCGGTATCGGTTACCATACCGATAGGAGCGGTATCTAGAATGACGTAATCATAACGGGATTTCAACTGGTTAATGGCGTGTTCCAATACATCGCGGGCTACCAGTTCGGTAGGGTTAGGAGGTACCGGCCCACCGGGCAGAATGTCCAGGTTCGGGCTGATGTCGGAGCGCTGGATCATGTCAAAAAGGTTGACATTCTCTGGGTCGCTCAGGTAGTTGGTAATACCTTCGGCACGGCGGCTCAAATTGAATACCTTGTTCAAACTGGGCTTACGGATATCCATACCGACTACAATCACTTTCTTACCCAGAAATGCCAGACTGACAGCGGTATTACCTGCCGCGAAGGACTTACCTTCGCCCGGCTGGGTAGAGGAGAAGAGGACTACTTTGTCGTCTTTACCCAACATAAAGAGGAGGTTGGTACGCAGGCCACGAAAGGTTTCTTCCATAATGTCGTTCTTGTTTTCACGGATGACGATGGCACCCTTTTCCGGGGTAGTACACTTGGGCAATTCAGCCAAAATGCCCACATTGGTGATGCGTTCCACATCCTCGCGGTTCTCAATTTTGTATTTCAATAAATCGCGCAGGTACACAAAGCCTACCGGAATAGCCAATCCAATGACGAGGGCAGCCAAAGCTACCATTTTCTTTTTGGGAGAAACAGGGTCTTTGTCTGGCAAGGCTTCTTCAATGATGCGCCCGTTGGTGGCTGTAGCAGCCAGGGTAATGGCATTTTCTTCACGCTTCTGTAACAGCATGATATAAAGCTGTGCCTTGATTTCTTGCTGGCGGGCAATGCTCAGGAATTCCTTTTCCTGCTGAGGGGCATTGCTGATGCGACCCTCAAATTTCCGTGCCTGACGTTCCAAATCAGCTTTCGTGATCTGAAGCCCTTTCAATACGCTGGTGACGGTGGTCTGCACATTGTGACGGGTAGCTTCAATACCTGTATTCATATTCACTACGGCGGGGTTGGTCTCGGAAGAAGTGAGCAACAAACGCTTGCGTTCAATCAGCATCGAATTGTATTTGTCAATCAGCAGGCTTAAATCTTGATCTTTGAGTCCTACGTTGGCAGGAATAACCTCATGCTCGTTAGCCGGATTATTAATATATTCACGCAAGAACTCTACCAAGCGGATTTGAGTCTGGTTTTCAATACGAAGCTGTTCGTATTTAGAGTTTTCTTGTAAAGCCAATTGGGCATCACTGGTTAAATCAGTCAATCCGGATTTCTGTTTGAAGTCTGCCAGTTGCGTTTCGGTAGTGCCCAATTCCTGATTGATAATCTGGATACGGTCTTCAATAAATTCCGCCGATTTCATGGCTACCTCGTTCTTCTCGTCGTTGGCATCCTGATTATAAAAAGCAACCAGACAATTAATGAAATCAATGGCTCGTTGACGGCTAGTGTTTTTTAGGGCCATCTGAGCGATGGTGGTTGTCTTGGAAGTCGCATCTACACTTAAATTTTCTCCGTATGCCTTGGCTACGGCTGTAGGTGAGTTGATATAAGTTATCAACTCTAGGTTTCCCTCGTTTTCTTTCCGCCATTCGGTCAGTAAAGAATCTTTAGCGGTTACACTGATTACACCTACTGGAGTGGGGAAGACAGCTGGTAGCTTGTCAAAAGACTTTTCAATTTCAAAATCTTCTTCATTTAATACGTATTCTGCTTTGGCCTTCAGATGATTATCGGGAGTGTAGGTAAGATGCAACTTAATGCCGCTCTCCAGCTTGTCTGCTTCTTCTGGGGACATATAAACTTCCAATGGAGAAGTTTTGTAGAGTGGAGTATTATAGCCAAAAAAACGTTTTTCTCCGGTAGAAATGTACAATCCTAAATTGGTAATGACTTTTTTAATCAATGTACGTGATTTGAGTATTTCCACTTCATTGTCGAAGTTGTTACTCATGGAGAAGCCGCCCATGCTTTGCAGGGCTTCCAATGCGCCGCTGGCAGCACCCATGGAACGGTTACGCGAATCTTCTTCTTTAATCAGCACACTGGCAGTCACGTTATATACCGGTGCCTGATAGCGCAGGTACACAAAGGCCAGCACCACACACACCAGTACGCTGGCTACGAACCAGGGCCAGTAAACCAGATACTTGAAAATGATTTCGTAAAGATTGAACGAGTTTTCTTCCGGATTTTCCGGCATCATATTGTTGGTTGTTTGTTCAGTCATAATAGCTATATGCGAAAAGTTAGTGAATGGATTAGCGAAGGATATTGACAATCAAGCTGGCAATGGATACCAGGATGGAAGTGGCCGAGATGACGGTGGTAGTGGTGTTACCGATGTCGGAGTTCTTGGCCTTGGTCTTGTTCGGAGTGACATAGAGAATGTCGTTCTGACGCAGGTAGAAGTAGGGCGACAGCACCAGGTCGCTCTTGGTCAGGTCGAGTTCCTTGATTTCGCGCTTGCCGTCGGCGTCTTCACGAATCAGCTTCACGTTGGTACGCACGCCATACACGGTCATATCGCCCGCCATGGCCAGGGCTTCCAGCACGTTCACTTTTTCGTTGCTCACGGTGAAGGTACCCGGGCGGGCCACTTCGCCCAGCACGGAAATTTTATAGTTGGCCATGCGCACGGTCACGATGGGCGCTTCTTTCAGATAGGGAGTCAGTCTTTCGCGAATCAGGTCTTCTGCCTGGTTCTTGGTGAGTCCGCCCACCTGCAGGCGGCCCAGCACCGGGAAGTCGATTTCACCCTTGTTATTCACCAGATACTGCTGGAGGGTAGGCTGGGTAGTGGTGTTGATGTTGGTGAGTGCCGCATTTAGCGGAGTCTGCACCGTCAGGTTGAACGGAGCGGATGCCTGCGGGTCGGTGGTGTTGATGGTGATGCTCAGCAGGTCTTTCGGCATGATTTTGGCATCGTAGAGCGGAATCTCTTTTCCGTAGTTGTTTACCACTTCAGGGTCTTGCAGATAAGGTACTTTCTTGTAAGAAGTACATCCGGCTGTCAGCGTCAGTGCGACCGCCAGGCAGGCAATTTTGTGTAATCTCATATCTCTTTACGTCTTTGAATTTCCAGTTTCGCTTGTCCGGCGGGGCACAATCCATGCGTCCAGGGCGTGCTTCGCCGTTACCGCTCCCATGCGCAAGGCTGGGAAGGTAAACTCTTGTTTTTTGTAATAGCGTTGCAAAAGTAATATTTATTTTGTTGGAAAGCAACGTTTTTGGCGGTTTTATGCCTTTTGGAATACGGATATGTATGTTTGGACAAAAAAAATTAAGCGCGTTTGTGTCAAAATGCTTCGGCGTTTGAGGGGAAACGTGCTTGCGTTTCGGGTGAAATGCACTTGCGTTTGAGGGAAAGTGTACTGGCGTTTCCGGAAAAGGCGGTGCGTAGGTGAGGTGTACTGAAAATAGTTGTCAGTTTGAAAAT
>ULNI01042991.1_pt1 | contig 47147 bp, 61 predicted proteins | sample 1951881 | NCBI WGS metagenome assembly ULNI01 (sample SAMEA4835573, study PRJEB28245) | human gut metagenome | biome: gut microbiome; material: fecal sample | place: Denmark | collected 2008
GTGGTGGATGGTATTCAGATTACGCTTACTTCCCGGACTCAAGCCGCCCTTGGTTCGTTCGCGGGGGCGGCTATAACCGTGGTACTGATGCAGGGGTGTTCCACTTCAACGGCAGCTACGGTGGTGACTACGACATCAACGATTCTGTCCGCGCTGTCTTGTCGGCGCCATAGACTTTGTAAAGCGAAGCGAAGCAAAGGCTATTTTCCTTTGGCTTGAATAACTATAAATGTTAAAATAAAAACTGATAAAAAAGTCAAAGTTAAAACTTGTAATATATGAACACATAAATTATATTTATAAAATACCTTAAGTGAATATTTGAATTTTTAAAGAAAATTTTTGTAAAAATTAGTAAAAAATTATAAAATGAGTTATAATGATTCAAAAAAAACACAAACTATGTTATAATGAGTTAGTGGTGATTGTAGTGAAAAAGAAAAAGTTTAATTATAATTTATTAATATATATATTTACAATATTGATTTCATTAATATTTTTGGGAATTGTTATAAAATCTAATATGGTACCAACTAAATATATAATAATTTTATTAGTAGTTTTATTAGTTTGGAACATTTTAATTGGGTTATTCTTTACAAAGTTCAAAAAGAAAAAAATAGTGGGATATATATTATCTTTTATATTAGTTTTAATTACAATTTTTGGAACTTATTATTTAAATTCGACTTTAGGTTTTTTTAAAGGATTTGGAAAAGATAACTACAAAGAAGAAAACTTTTTAGTTTTAGTTTTAAAGAATAGTACATATCAAGAATTAAAAGATTTAGGAAACAAAAAAATAGGTTATGTATTAAATGAATTAACTGGTATTAATAAAGCAATTGAAAATTTAGATGCTAGCCTAGTATACGAAAAAAATACTTTAGAAGATTATGATAAATTATTAGAAAGTTTATATAATAAAACTAATGATGCGATTATAATCGAAGAAAATCAAAAAAATTTAATCGATGAACACAAAGAAAACAATGATGATATTAGAATTCTTTATACTATCAATATTAAAACAAAGTTAGAAAATAAAGTTGATTTAAATGTTACAAATCAACCATTTGCTATTTATTTAACAGGTATTGATACATACGGTAGTATTAAATCAGTATCAAGAAGTGATGTTAATATTGTAGCAGTTGTTAATCCAAATACTAAACAAGTTTTATTAATCACTATACCAAGAGATTATTATGTACAAATAAGTGGTACTAAAGGATTAAAAGATAAACTAACACATGCTGGTATATATGGAATTGATACATCGATGAAAACAATTGAAGATTTATTAGAACTTGATATCAGTTATTATTTTAAAGTTAATTTTTCTTCAGTTATTAAAATAGTTGATAGGTTAGATGGAATAGATGTTTATTCAAAATATAATTTTTCAAGCTCACCAGCAAGTGGAGGAACATATCGCTTTACTAAGGGATATAATCACCTAAATGGTAAACAAGCACTAGCTTTTGTAAGAGAGCGAAAAGCGAGTGGATTAGCAGGTGGCGACAGAAGTAGAGGAGAAAATCAACAAGCCGTAATTAGTGGACTTATCAATAAAATGACAAGTAGTGCTATAATAACAAAATATACTAAAATATTAAGTGATTTAAATGGAACTTTTCAAACTAATATGGAAGAACGTGACATTACAAATTTAGTTAAAATGCAACTTAATGATATGGCAAAGTGGAATGTTACATCAATTAGTTTAGATGGTTATGATGCAAATGATTATACATATTCATATCCTAGTCAAAAACTATATGTAATGAAACCAAAAGAAGAAACAGTTAATAATGCAATCGACTTAATAAACAGAGTTGAAAATGGTGAAATATTGGAAAAAAGTTATGATGAACCAACTGATATTAAAAATCCAACTGAATATACTCCTTCTAAACCAACACCAAAGCCTGATATTCCAAGTAAAGTAGAAATTAAAAAACCAACTATTTCCTTGGTTGGAGAAAGTAATGTTATTTTACTTACTAATCAAGTTTATAAAGAGTCTGGAGTTAGTATTAGTGTTGATTTAACTGATACAAAAACTAATTTAGAAAGTGTTTTAAAAACTGGAAGTGTAGATGAAAAAGTACCTGGAGTTTATAAAATAACTTATAGTATTACTGATGTTTATGAAAATACAGCGTCAGTTACTAGAACCATATATGTACTAGACCCACTAGGAGATTATGATAATGATGGATTTACAAACAAAGAGGAAATAGATGCTAATACTAATCCATTAGATGCAACAAGTTACCCAACCAAAACAACTCCAGTTGAACCAGTTGAACCAGTTGAACCAGTTGAACCAGTTGAGCCAGTTGAACCAACCGAACCATCTGAGCCAGCTGGACCAGAAGAACCAACCAAACCAATTGATCCTATTGACCCAACTAATCCAGAAAATCCTATTATACCAACTCCAAATGAACCAAATGAAAACGCTTAATTGCGTTTTTTCTTTACTAACATATTGCAAAGTGATATAATTTTAATATGAAATATGAATTAGATGGAATAGAATATGATGTTTTTATAGAAAGAAAAAATAATAAAAATACTTATACTAGGGTTAAAGATGATTTGACAATACATGTTACAACAAACTATTTAATAAGCAATAAAACAATTAAAAAATTACTTAAAGAAAACGAATTGTTTTTGCGTAAAATGATTGCTAAAATCGAGGAAAAAAACAAAAAGAAGAAAGACTTCTATTTTTTAGGTCGAAAATATGATATAATTATTATACCGACGATTGATGAAGTAACATTAAAGGAAGATACAATTTTAATCAAATCTGATAAAAGTTTTGAACAATGGCTTATAAACAATATTAAAACAATTTTTAAAAACAGATTAGACTATTGTTACAATCTTTTTACTGAAGATATTGTTTATCCAAATTTAAAAATACGAAAAATGACATCAAGATGGGGAGTATGTAATAGAAAAACATTAACTATTACTTTAAACTCAAATTTAATTAATTACAATATAGAAACTATTGATTATGTTATAATACATGAACTCAGTCATTTAGTTCATTTTAATCATTCAAAAGAATTTTGGAAAGTAGTTTCTAAATATTGTCCAAACTATAAACAAATTAGAAAATCATTAAAGGAGTGATACTTTGAAAAAGATATTAGGTTTATTTATATGTGTTAGTATGGTATGTCTAACTTTATATGTTCCAAAGGTAGAAGCTAAAACATTAGGTGATTTAAAAAAAGAATTACAAGAATTTCAAGATAAATACGAAAAAAATAAACAACAACAAGCACAAAATGAGCAAGAAAAGAAAAATGTTGAAAACAAAATATATCAAACCAAAAGAAATATTGCTGATATTGGTGAAGAGGTAATTTCATTAAATGAAGAAATCGAAAAATTAAATGAAAATATTGCTTCTAAAGAAGAAGAAATAAAATCAATTATTTCATTTACTCAAGTTTCAAATGGAGAGCCAGCTTATTTAGAATATGCGTTTGGAGCGGAAGATTTTACCGATTTTATTTATCGAATGGCTGTATCTGAACAAGTGACTTCGTACAACAATGAATTAGTAAATGGTTATAAAAACGATATAGAAGCTAATAATAAAAAAGCAAAAGAGTTAGAAGTTAAAAAAGAACAGTTAAATTCTCAACAAGAATCATACAAAGAAGATTTAGTTAAAATTCAAGATGATTTATCTGAATTAGATGATTTAGCTTTAGATATTGAAACACAAATAAAACAAAGAAAATCTGCTATTAAAGTTTATGAAGATAAAGGTTGTAAAGATAGTGAAGATATAGCTACTTGTGGACAAAAAGTATTACCACCTGATACAACTTTTTGGAGACCAATTCCAGTTGGTTATATAACTGGATGGTTTGGATATCGTGATTGTACAGACCCTCGTGTATCTTGCTACCACAATGGTTTAGATATGTCAAATTATAATGCCAATGAAATTAATTATCCTGTGTATGCGGTTGCCAATGGAGTTGTTGTAAGTATAATTAATAGTTATAGCGATAGCAAAAACTACAAATGTGGAGGAAAAAGAGTATTTATTGAACATAAAGTAAATGGTAAAACTTATTCATCAGGATATCTACATTTAAGACAAATAAAAGTTAAAGTTGGTCAAACAGTTACCAAAGATACTGTAATCGGTATTATGGGTGGAAATCCTAGTAGAGAAACTTGGGATAAATGTAGTACTGGTGCTCATCTTCACTTAGAGATGTCTTATGGTACTATTTCTAAAGGTGATTATTATTCAAGAAGAGTACATGCAGGTACAATTATTAACTTTCCAAAAACAAAATATACTTATTGGAAAAGCCGTAACGCTAAGTTTTGACAAATATTTTAATAAAATTATTCTACAATAAGAATGGTGAACATTATGAAAGTCAAAGTGTTTGATGAATCTCATGAAAAAGATTTAGAAGAAGCGGTTAATGGTTTTTTAGAAACGATTAATGATTTAATAGATATTAAGTATCAAGTTGCAATTAGTTTTTTAGGAGAAGAACAAATATATTGTTTTTCAGCAATGATTATATATAATTAAGGATGATGATATGAAAAAAAATTCTTTTATCGAAGGAGCTTTAATTTCGACAATTGGAATTGTATTATGTAAAATCTTGGGATTACTTTATGTAATTCCTTTTCGTGCCATTGTAGGAGTAGAAGGCTCAGTTTTATACGGATATGCATATACAATATATTCTGTTTTTGCTGGATTATCATCTAATGGTATACCAAGTGCTATGTCAAAAACAGTTAGTGAATATAATACATTAGGCTATTATAACTCTCAAGAAAGAGCCTATAAAATAGGTAAATATATAATAAATGGAATAGGAATTGTATCATTTTTAATATTATTTATATTCGCTCCACAAATGGCTCATTTAATAATTGGAGATATTGAAGGTGGAAGTAATTTAAATGATATTGTAATGGTAATTAGAGTAATATCAACTTCTTTAATCTTTATTCCATTGTTAAGTATTAGTAAAGGTTATGTACAGGGACATAGAATGATGAGAGTTCCAGCAATTGCTAATGTAATTGAACAATTGGTTAGAGTAATAGTTATTATAGCAGGAAGTTTTTTAACTTTAAAAGTTTTTAATTTATCTATAACTACAGCAGTAGGTGTTTCTGTTTTTGGGGCAACTATAGGAGCCTTAATAGCATATTTATATGTACTAGATAAAATCAGAAAAAATAGAGAAGCACTAAAACGAAATGAAAAAATGACAAGAGCTGAAGCTAAAATTACTAATAAAGAAATATTTAAAAAAATAGTGTTATATGCATTGCCATTTATTTTAATTGAATTTATAAGGTCTATATATAATACAGTTGATACATTTACAGTTGTTAAAACATTGGTAAGTGTAGGTTACAATATAAAAGACGCTGAAAATATATTAAGCATTATAACTACTTGGGGTTCTAAATTAAATATGATAGTATTATCTATAACAATGGGACTTACAATTAGTTTAATTCCAAATGTTGTGAGCAGTGCGACTTTGAAAAAATATGACGAAGTTAGTCAAAAAATCAATCAAGCTTTAAAAATAATTTTATTTGTTGCGCTACCAATGACATTAGGATTATGGTTTTTATCAGATTCAGTTTGGACTATTTTCTATGGATACGATCAATTAAGCACTAGTGTATTTAAAGCGTATATTTTACAAGCGATTGTCATGTCTTTTTACTATATATTAGTAGATGCTAATCAAGCCTTAAGTAATACAAAGGTAGCTTTAGGAACATTAATTGTAACGTTTATTTTAAAATTAATTTTTAATACTCCAGTTATGCTGTTGTTTAATTATTTAAAGTTGCCTGCATATATAGGAGCAATTATAACAACAATATTAGCGCAAGCCCTTGCAATTATATTTTTATTATTAAATCTTAAAAAGAAATATAAAGTTAATTATAAAGATACATTTATTACAGGAGTAAAAATAATTATATTAAACTTAATTATGATTGTAAGTTTATTTATTGTAAAACTTGTTATAGGAGAATTCCCACACACTAGATTATATTCATTGTTAGAAATCATAATTTATGGTTTAATTGGTATTTTCGTATATGGATTTATAGCATATAAAGAACACCTGTTTGAAGATGTCTTTGGTAAAGAATTGTTGAAAAAATTTAAAAAAAATTAACAATACATTAATATTTTTTGATGAAACTACATTATTAAATGTTGAAAATTAAAGTATAATTAGAAAACAGTTTAAAAAATGTTTAAATTTTATTTTTTAAAAAGTCTTACAAATGACAAATAATGCTTGCATATAATTTTAATGTGTGGTAAAATTAACATTGACGTAATCCGCTGGATTTTATATTTATGATTATAGTTTTATATAAAGGAGAGTGAAACTTGTGAATCTAATTGATAAAATTACTGAAAAACAAATTAGAACAGATTTACCTCAATTTCAAGTTGGAGATACTGTAAGAGTAAATGTCAACATCGTTGAAGGTAAAAGAAAAAGAATTCAAGCTTTTGAAGGCTTAGTAATGGCTATTCAAGGAAGCGGTATTAGCAAAAACTTTGTAGTTAGAAAAGTTTCAAGTGGCGTTGGAGTTGAAAGAACATTTCCAGTAAACTCACCAACAATTGATAGTATTGTTGTTATCCGTAAAGGACGCGTTAGAAGAGCTAAATTACGCTATATCCATGATATGGTTAAAGAGCCAAAAATCAAAGAAAGAAACTAAGGCTTTATGCCTTGTTTTTGTTTATGGAGGGAAAATATGAGATTTATTAAAGAAGTATTACCTTATATTGTAATTCTGTTAGTGGTTATATTAATAAGAACATATATAATAACGCCAGTAATTGTAAATGGAGAATCAATGTCACCAACACTAAAAAATAATGAACTATTATTATTAAAAAAATATGATAAAAAAATTGAAAGATTTGATATAGTAGTATTTAAATATAATGATTCAAGACTAATAAAAAGAGTTATTGGTCTTCCAGGAGATAAAGTTGAATACAAAGATGGAAAACTATATATAAATGATGAAGAGATGGTTGACCCTTTTTCAAATATAACAAAAGATTTTAAATATATTGGTGTGGTTAGTGAAAATTCCTATTTTGTACTTGGTGACAATAGAAACGATTCAGTTGATAGCAGAATGATTGGCTCAGTAACTAAAGATATGCTTTTAGGAAGTACTGATTTCAGTATATGGCCAATTAAAACATTAAAATAATCATTTACAAAATTTCAAAAATATTGTATACTTTTAATAGTAGAGGTGAGCCTATATGAAAAAACGTGGATTTACATTAGTTGAAATTATGGCAGCAATAGTTATTTTAGGGCTGATTGTTCTTGTAACATATCCGCTAATAAGTAAAATAATGGTTACAAATAAACGAAATTTGTATAATGAACAAATACATAGTCTTGAAGATTTGGCAAGAAGATGGGCAGTTAACAATGACCTTTTATTACCAAATGAAAAAGATGATGTGTATAAACTTTATTTAACACAGCTATATGATGAAGATTATGTTGAAAAAGAAGATATGATTAATCCTCTTACTAATGAACAATTAAAAGGGTGCATAGTGATTAAATTAAACGACTCATTAAATAAATATACGTACACTTATAAAGAAGATTGTAACTAAAGATTAACTTTAATCTTTTTCTTTTTAAAGGAAGTGAATTATGAAAGGAAGCATTGGAGGCTTTTTCAATATTAGAAGACAATATAGAATAAATTTAAAAAACAAATTAAAGGCAAAAAGGATAACTAAAATTATTGTAATGCCATTTATTTTTGTTTATTCGATTATTGGTTATAATATAAACATTAAGAACAAAAAAGAAAAAATAAAACAAAGTGAGCAATTTATTATTGAAAACAAAAAACATAAGCAAGAAGCGAACATTCACACTTTACAATATGTAAAAGACACTCCTAAGAAGGAAATAAAAAAAACAAAAAATATTTCATTATTTAAAGTAACAAATAATGAAGAAAAAGATAAACAGGAAAATGTTTTATCAAAACCAATAACAATTGCTAAAAAACAAGCTAGTAAATTTAAAACTACTAAAAAAGTTCAAGAATTAAAAAATACAAAGCAAAAAGAACAAAAATCAGAGAAAAAAATAATAGTTGAAATAAAACCAGCTCAAGAATTAAAAAAAGATAAGCTAAATACTAATGACAAAAGTTTTATTATTGATTGGGTAAAAATAAAAATTGAAGAATTAAAAAAAATAGATGAAGAAATAAATGAATTAGAAACACAAATTAAAAACTGTACAAATTACAAAGATACCTATGATATGGAAAGAAAGACAAAAGAATTATTAAAACGATTAAATTACATAAAAAAAGATTATGAAAATTTAATTGAAGATAAAAAAATTACTAAAGAAACAAAATTATATGCAACCTCTAAATTAGAGGAAGGTGTAATATTCATTAACTATATAAATATATTAAACAATGATTATAAACAAATCTATGATGTAAAAAGAAAAATACTAACGCCAACAAAAAAGGAAGAACAATCAAAAAATATTAATAAACAAAACGAAATAAAGCAAGAAAAAAAACAGGAAAAAAAGAAAACAGAATTAGAGCTTATAAATGAAGAAATATTACTCCAAATAGAATATTTTAAAAGGTTAAGTCATTCCAAAGGTTCAAAAATTTTTAATTTGAAGAATATTATGTTTTTAGGGATAAGTTATTATATGAATCCATTTCCTAAAATTATAAGTAGTTACAAATATTTAGCTTCACTTGTAGTTTTGAATAATTGCCTTAAAGCAATGCGAAAAATGATTGAACCAAATAGTGAGGAATATATGCTTTATGCTTTTCAAGAAGAATTAGAGTTGTATAATAAAGTTTTACTTGAAATAATACTTTTAAAGGATTCTTTAATTAATAGATATAATAAGAAAGAAATAATAACCATTTTAGAACAATTAAATAATTTAGAAAAAGATTTTAATAAGAAAGTAAAAGAATTAAGTTTTCAAAAAACTTTAAAAAGAAATATAGCATAGGAGATATTTATGAAATTTATAGTTGAAAAAGATTTTTTTGAAAAAGTTCCAAACGCATATTTTGGCGTTGTAGTTGTAAAAGGATTTGATAATAAGAAAAATATTTCTTTTATAAACGATTTTTTTAATGAGAGTATGGAAGAATGTAGAAAAAAGTTTGATGGTGTAAAAGTAAAAGAAAGTGAACTAATTACTCCGTATCGTGATGCTTTTACTAAATTAGGAATTAATCCCAACAAATATATGTGTTCAATTGAAGCACTTATTACAAGAATAGCTAAAGGTAATAGTATTCCATCTATTAGTCCAATTGTTGATTTATGCAATGCATTATCATTAAAGTATATTTTACCTATAGGAGCACACGACATTGATAATTTCAAAGGTGATATTGAAATTAGAAGAGCAAATGAAAACGATATTTTTGTTCCATTTAACAGTGAAGAGTTCGAACACCCAGATTTAGATGAAATAATCTATGTATCGGGAAATGAAGTGAAGACAAGAAGATGGACATGGCGTCAAGGTGAAAAAAGTAAACTAACTGAAAATTCAACTAATTTATTTATTCCAATTGATGGATTTATAGAAACAAAAGAAAAAGTAGAAGCATTAAAGAGTGAATTAGTTTCATTTTTAGAAAGTCAAGGATTAGAAGTAACAACAGGAATTGTAACTAAAGATAATAATTTTTTCGAATGGAAATAACAAATCAATATAAGATTTGTTTTTTTCTATGATATAATTTAAATGTAGGTGATTAAATGCTATATACAGAAAATTTAATTTTAAGAAAAGCACAAGAAAGTGATTTATATGATATTTTTAACAACATTTGGAGTGATAAAAATATATATGAAAACATGTTTTTTAAACCAACTACAAATATAGAAGAAGCTTTAGAAAGATTAAACAGAACAATTGAATATCAAAATAATAATTATGCTTATTTTATATGCTATAACAATGAAGTTATTGGATTTACCGGCATAACTTATAAAAAACCACAAATATATGAGGAAACAGGTATATGTATAGCGAGTAAATATCAAGGAAACGGTTTTGGTAATGAAGTTTTAACTCTTTTAAAAAAATTAATTTTTGAAGAATTAAATGGTAAAGTATTTTTATATTATTTTATCAATTCAAATATAAAATCAAAAAGATTATGCTTGAAACAAGGATTTAAATACTTAGAAAGTAAAAAAATAATCCGTGAATGGGACAATAAAGAATTAAATACAGATTGTTATTGTTTTACTCGAAAAATGTATAAAGCAGAAAAAGGATGTGAATAGTATTTATGGCAGTAAAAGAATATACTCTAGAAGATTTAAATAAAAAATACGCCAAATTACAAAACAAGTATGGCAATAAAAACTTAGACTCAATTTATAATGGAGGATGCGTTACTAACCCTAAAATATGCTTTGTATTTATGAATCCGACAGCAAAGAACATAGCTTCAAATAAAAATTGGAAAGGTCTAAAAGCGCCATGGATTGGAACAAAAAATATATGGGATTTATTTGAACGAGTTGGTTTATTAGATGAGGATATATATAAGCAAATCAAAAAGATTAAAGGCAGTGAATGGACAATAGAATTTAGTCAAAAAGTATATGATAATGTAGCAAAACACAAGTATTTTATTACCAATCTAGGAAAATGTACACAAATAGATGCTAGACCATTAAAAAATGAGGTTTATAAAGAATATTTAGATTTGTTAGAAAAAGAAATTCAAATTATAAATCCAGAAGTAATAATTTTATTCGGTAATCAAGTGAGTTCAATTGTTTTAAATCAAAAAATATCAGTTTCACTTGTAAGAAAAAAGCAATTTATAAAAAAGATTGGTAATCGTGAATTTAAATGTTTTTCTGTTTTTTATCCAGTTGGCAATGGAAGATTTAATATTGATAAATCAATAGAAGATATCAAATGGATTTTAAAAAATTTTGGTGATTTATGAAAAGTTTATATAATACATATTTAAATCTATTTACCATTCCTCCCTTTTTAGAAAAATATTTAAATGTACCAAGTTTAATTAGACTAAAAAATATAAGTTATTTATGTGGTATGGAATATGCATCTAAAGATATATATGACTTCAAAGAAAATATATCAAGATATGATCATAGTTTAACAGTAGCTTTATTAACTTGGAAATTCACAAATGATAAATTAAGCACATTAACAGGGTTATTTCACGATATTGCCACACCATGTTTTTCACATACAATTGATTATATGAACAAAGATTATGAAACACAGGAAAGTACCGAAGAATATACAGAAGAAATAATTAAAAATGATAAAATATTACTAGAACAATTAAAAAAAGATAATATTCCATATAAAGCTCTAACTAATTTTAAAAAATATACAATTGTTGATAATGAACGTCCAAAATTATGTGCTGATAGATTTGATGGAATTATATTAACTGGAATCGCTTGGACGAAAACATTATCATGTAATGATATAATTGAAATCACATCAGATTTAACAGTTTATGATAACGAGCATGGCGAGAAAGAACTAGGTTTTAAAACTCTAATTCCAGCTTTAAAAGCTATAGAAACAAGTGAAAAAATAGACTTATATTGTCATTCAGATGAAGATAATTATATGATGGAATTACTTGCAAAAATTACTAAACATGCTATTGCCAAAAAAATAGTATGTTATAAAGAATTATTTTATATCGATGAAAACACATTATTTACACGAATGAAGAATAGTAAAGATGAATATTTACTAAAATTGTTATATGAATTTGAAAATATAAAAAAAGAAGATATTAAAACTTTTTCTCTTTCTAATGTAAAAAAAAGAGAAATTAATCCGTTAATCAACGGAAAAAGATACAAAGATTATATGACAATTTTAAAATAAATCGAAAATACATTGAAGATATTTGAATCTGTCTGATTTAAAATTCGGAAAAAGTCGAAGAAGTTTTAGTTAAAATTAAACTATAATAAACAAATTAACATTTTTTGTCGACTAAAGGTTTTAAAATACTCATTTAAATATTAAGTTGATTGACATTAATTTTGGTTTGTGTTATCATAAATATAGTAGAGGAAGGTGTAAAAATGAAGGATTCATTCATCTTTGAATATACAAATGAAGCAGAATTTAAAAAGTATGAACGTTCTTTAAAGAAATATAACATGCTCGCATATAAAAAATTATATTTTTCTTATTATCCTTCATTGAAAGAGGGAACCTTTTTAGGAGAAGAAAAAGCATCTGATGATGAAAATGTAAAGATATATGAATTAAAACTTCCAACTGATGTGTTATTTTCTAAAGTACATGGCGATGTTATGCTACATTATATAGTCCATTTAGATAAAAAAACAGTAGTTTTAGATAAAATAACTCCAGAAGGAATTTTAAAAGAAGGCCATAAGTCTGAATTAACAACATATAAAGGTGTTATGATTTCAAACGAAAATCATGACAAAGACATATTTAAAATTAATTTACTAAATATGTTACAAAAATAAACTAAAACAAAACAAAACGCTTTATCCACAAAGCGTTTTTTTAAAAATTTATAAAAGTAAACAAAATTTATGCATCTAATTAAAATTTATTTCAAAAAAATAGTAAATCAATTTTGATTTACGATTTTATTTATACAAATATTTTCTACCTAAAGCATATGGAACTACTTTTTTATGATGAATATGATAACCACTATGTTTTTTAAATAAGAAACCTGAATATGATAATCCATTATTTACCGGTTCAATTCCTGACTTGCTTTGTGTTACATCATAATAATAGTATTGTTTATCTAACATGACATAGTTCCACTCGTGTGAAGAATAATTATAATTACCACTTATTAATAATGAATTAATACCAATATTTTGAAATATTATTTGCGATGCTCTAGCAAAACCAGAACAAACAGGTGAGTATTGGGTACTAAAAGCAGAGTATGCCGATTGAGCTATAGCATTTTTAGAATAATCATATTCATTTCTATATCCTAGCCATTCATAGACGTATTTAACTTTTTCATAATCACTTAAATCTTTAGTATCGTTTTTTATTTCGTTCAATAATAATTTGATTTCATCAATTGCGTTATAGTATTCTTCTTTACTTAAAACATAATCAAAATCAACTTTTAAATGATTTTTACTTAATTCAGTGATTGTGATGTAACTAAAATGGATTAACTCTGGATGGTCCATAAATATGGCGTTGTTTATATCAATTAAGTATCTTGATGAAGAATAAAAGTTAGTGAAATTGTATTCAGTTAAATCAATTGTAATTGTTTTATTATATTCTTTTATTTGTTTTAAAAACAATCTATATAACTCTTTTTCTTTTTTATTTAAAGTATGTTTATATACGTGCTCATCTGATATATATAAATCATTAATGTAACTTTCACTATTTCTATCTAAGACAAGATTTTTAACGTCAACTATATAGCTTCGTTTTATTAAGTCCTTTCCAAATGTAAAGAAAAATAACATAAAAAAAGTAATTACTATAATCGGAATAAAACTTAATTTTCTTCGTCCATCAAAACTTCTTTTCAGCTTACCTGTTTTTTCATCTTCATTTATTAAATTTGTAAATCCACATCTAAGACAGAAACTTCCATCATATTTCGAACCACATTTTGGACATAACATAATACAACCACCAATCTAATAAAATAATATCATATACAATTGTAGTTGTAAACGATTTTTAAGCTATAATTAAAAGGTTAAAGTATATTAAAAATTGTGATTTTTATCGTAATTCTATTTTTTATCTAAATCAAGAATTAATATTTCGTTGAATAAATAAGTAATATTTTCTTTTGGTAATTTAAAGACTAAATTTTTATTTCTCTGTCTTCCTTTTTCTGAACCACTTCTTGAAACACGTCCAACTATTTCTACTTTTATAATATTGTTATTTAACAATTCCAAAAATGTTTCAAATGATTTTAGTTCATATATAATCATTTTGTAGTATCTATAATAATAATCATTTTCTATTCTTTTTTTGCTTGCATAGACTAATGCTAATCTAGATAATTTTAATTCTAGATGGGTTTTTAAACTACTAAAGTCTATATATGAACTTTTTTCAATTAGGTTTTTATTAATATCATAAATTGCTAGAAAAAGTTTTTTGTTACAGTAATCTAATTATAAAACCTTCTTTAATATAACATGATTAAATAAAAATACTAATATTAACAGAATTTATACTAAAATATATAACTTTGTATTTAACACAAATTTTTGTGTTGAAGATAATTGTATCATAAATTATCTATTTTGTTATAGTAAAATGTAATTGTTTAAAAATTTATAAAGAGTATGTCATTTTATATTATGTCGCTTCGGCTATAACCAAAGGGTGGCCGGTTTTAAGGCACAAAAAAAGTTCTTTTCAGAACTGACTAATTAGATTGGTGCGAGTGAAGGGACTCGAACCCCCATGCCGTAAAGCGCTAGATCCTAAGTCTAGTGCGTCTACCAATTTCGCCACACTCGCACAAATAGTGGTGGACCCTGTAGGACTCGAACCTACGGCCGCCCGGTTATGAGCCGGAAGCTCTAACCAACTGAGCTAAGGGTCCATGTGCGTATTACTCATTAATAATAACACATTTATTAATTTTATGCAATATATTTATTAAAAATAATTAAAAAAACAAGAAAATTAATTAAAAATTATTTCTGAAACGACAAAAATATGCGCAATAGAAACAAATATAGTTGTAGATTAATATGATATCATCAAATAAAGAAGCAAAAAAACATCATAAAAAATGAATAAAAATGAATAAATTTGTGAAAAAATCAGCTACAATAACATTATTAAAAAATTGTTACAAATAAATGTAAAAATTTATTGACATAATGATAAAAGTGTGGTATTATAACGCATATCAAAAGGAAAACGGGGAGGAATGTTTATGAAAAAAATTACTACATTCGAAGATATTAAAAAAATTATAGGAAAAAAAGTAAGACTAACAAAAACAGGTATTGCTGCATTAAGTTTAGCAGGAGTTACATTGTTGACTACTGCATGTGGCTCTAAAAACACAAAAACACAAGCTGCAACAAATTCTGATAAAGCAGCAGTTGTTGAAGTTGAAATTACACCACTTACTAAAGACAACTTTGAAACTGAATCAGCTGAATTATTAAAATCATTAAGTGAAAAAGGATTAGATGTAAGACCAGAATTAATCGATTCAACATTAAGAGTAGTAAATCAAAGTCACTTTGTTAAAGCAGATTATGATGCAATTTTTGGGAAAGACTACGATGTCGTTAAAGATGTTGAAAATTCACTAAATTTAAGAAGTATGATTAGAACTCATAACTTTAAATCAGATGTTGAACACCAAATCAGTTATGCTCAATTTAGTTATGACACATTCGACTATGCAATTTTAAATAAATTAGATGATTTAAATATGAATTTAGTAAAAGCAACAAGAAATGTTGATGAAAACACTGATCAAACAGTAAACGATGTAATAGTTGCTGCAGAACCATTCTTTGTTCGTGGAGCAACTATTAAAGTGGGAGATAAAGACTACGCAAAATTAAATCTTACTCCAGGAGCACAATTATGGAGTGAAGCAATTGGACTTAATATTATTGATGAAACAAACTTATATGACAATGATGCAATTTCTAAAAATGTTGAATTACTAGTTCAAAGCGATAAAGGCATGGATAAATGCACAAAAGAATTACATCTATTAAGAACAAATTTAGGTTCAGTGCTAGAAAGCCAAGATAGATTAAAAGCATATTATGCAACTTTCAAAGAAGGTTCAGAAAATAAAGAATTAACAAAAGAACAACAAGAAAAATTAGGTTTAATTAAACTATCATTAGGAAGAGAAATTTTAATTCAAAATATTCAAAACGAGTGTCAAGGAGTAGCATCACTTCCACACATCATGAATTTCGATAGTACTTGTGTAGAAGTAGAAAAAGATTCAACTAAGTAAAAAAGTCGAAAATGCTTATAAAACAAAATAATATTTCAAATCAAGCGATTAATTCGCTTTTTTTGTTTACTAAATACATAATTATGATATAATATATTATAGGTGATGATAAATGAAAATATATAATACATTAACTAAACAAATTGATGAATTCAAACCACACGATGGAAATAATGTTAAAATGTATACATGTGGTCCAACAGTTTACCACTTTGCCCACATTGGAAACTTAAGGACATATATTTTTGAAGACATTTTTGAAAAAGGTCTAAATTATTTAGGTTATAATGTAAAACGTGTTATGAATATAACAGATGTCGGTCATTTAACTAGTGATTCTGATACTGGTGAGGATAAAATGTTAAAAGGTGCTAGAAGAGAACATAAAACTGTCTATGAAATAGCCGACTTCTATACAAAAGCATTTTTCGAAGATACTAAAAAATTAAATATCAAAAAACCAGAAACAGTAGAAAAAGCATCAGACCACATTGATTTTTACATAAAGATGATTGAAAAATTAATTGAAAAAGACTATGCGTACTTATCTAATGGAAATGTTTATTTTGATATTTCAAAGGCGAATGATTATTATAAATTATCAGGAAAATCGTCAAACGACTTAATCGTCGGTGCAAGAGAAGACGTAGATTTAGACATACACAAAAAAAATCCAGCTGATTTCGTATTATGGTTTACAACATCAAAATTTGAAAATCAAGCAATGGTATGGGATAGCCCATGGGGCGTAGGATATCCAGGATGGCACATCGAATGTTCAGGAATATCAATTCAGTTTTTAGGTGAATATTTAGATATTCATTGTGGTGGAGTAGATAATATATTCCCACACCATACAAATGAAATTGCTCAATCTGAAGCATATCTAGGTCATAAATGGTGTCCATATTGGGTTCATGGTGAGCACTTAAATGATCAGAGTGGAAAAATGAGCAAAAGTAATGGTGAATTTTTAACGTTATCTTTATTAGAAGAAAAAGGATATAATCCATTAGTATATAGATTATTCTGTTTACAATCACATTATAGAAATCAATTAGTATTTAGTTATGATGCTTTAGACACAACTAAAAATACATATCAAAAATTAAAAAATAAGATAAATACGCTTAAAGATTCAGAAAATCAAATAGATGAAAGTGCATTTAATAAATATCAAGAAAAATTTAAAGATGCAATTTCAAATGATTTAAATACATCATTGATGCTTACAACTCTATATGATGTATTAAAAGCCGATATAAATGATGATACAAAATTAAAATTAATATCATCATTTGATACAGTTTTATCATTAGATTTATTAAAAACAGATGAAGCCAATTCTACAAATGATTTAGATAAAGAACTTCTAAAACATATAGAAGAAAAAATCGAAGAAAGAAAACAAGCAAAACAAAATAAAAATTTTGAGTTAGCAGACAAAATAAGAGATGAATTATTAAATGAAGGAATAATTATAAAAGATACCCGTGAAGGAGTAACATATGAGGTGATTAAATGATTTATGGATTAGAGAATATACTAACACTAACACTATTTATTATAGGATTTATAATAGTCTTATATGCTCAAATAAAAATCAATTCAACTTATGGAAAATATAAAAATATAAAACTAAATAAAAACATTTCAGGGCAAGAAGTAGCAAGAATGATTTTGGATAGTAATGGAATGAATGATATACATGTAGTTGAAACCCAAGGAGAATTAACTGACCATTATGATCCAAGAAGAAAAGTAGTAAGATTATCTAAACAAATATTTCATGATAATGCTATAGCAAGCGTTGCTGTAGCAGCACATGAGGTAGGACACGCTATTCAAGATAAAGAAAACTATATCTTTATGAAAATTCGCTCAATTCTTGTACCGGTAGTGAACTTTATAACTTATATAGGCTACATTGTAGCATTTATATCATTATTAGCAGGAATAACAGGCTATTTAAAAGTGAGTATTATAATCATTCTAGCTGCATTATTATTTCAATTAGTAACACTACCAGTTGAATTTGATGCTTCGAAAAGAGGAAGAGAACAACTAGTAAAATTAGGAATAATTGATGGAAGCGAGGAAAAAGGCGTAAAAAAAATGCTTGATGCTGCGGCATTTACCTATGTAGCTTCATTTATATCTTCATTGTTAAACCTATTGAGGCTAATAATAATGTTAAGGGATAGAGATTAAAATAAATGGATGGAGTATTATTAGTAAAAAAACCAAAAGGAATGACGAGTAGAGATGTCGTAAATGAAGTATCTCGTATTTTAAAAACAAAGAAAATAGGACATACCGGAACACTAGACCCACTAGCAGAAGGAGTCCTAGTTTTATGTATTAACAAAGGAACTAAATTAGTTTCATTGTTAACAGAACACGATAAAACATATATTGCCACATGTCTCTTAGGAGTAAATACTGAAACATTAGATATAGAAGGAAAAATATTGAGTGATACTAATACATATTTTACTAACGATGAAATTAAAGAAGTATTAACTAATTTTCCAAAAACATATTTACAGGAAGTTCCTATTTATTCAGCGGTCAAAATAAATGGGAAAAAACTATATGAATATGCCAGAAATAACCAAAAAATAGAATTACCAAAGCGAAATGTAAATATATATAGTTTAAAATTGATTAAAACAACACAACAAAACCAACACACATCATTTTCATTTGAAACTAGTGTTAGTAAAGGAACTTACATTAGAAGCTTAATTAAAGATATATCCAAAAACTTAGGTACAACTGGAATAATGATAGAATTATTACGAACAAAACAAGGTGATTTTTCTATTGATGAATGTTTTACAATTGATAATATAAAAGAAGGCAATTTTAAATTATTAACAATTGAAGAAGTTCTTAAAAATGAATTAACATATGAAATAGATGACGATTTGTATAAAAAAATAATTAATGGAGCAGTGTTATCAGATAAATATTGTGAAAACAATAAAAATAGAGTAGTTTTTACTAAAAATGGTAAAGTAATTGCTATATATAAACAATATAAAGATAATTTAATCAAACCTGACCAAATGTTTTTATAAATATTTCAAAAAAACAAGGAAAAATGATTGCATATTTTTAAAATATAGTGTATATTATTAATGTACTTATTTCTAAGTTAGAAACACTCCGATTTTATCTTGGAATTAAGCGAATTAAATGAAAGGAGAAATTATGGCTTTAACAAAAGAAAGAAAAGCTGAAATCGTAAAAAAATTTGGTACTGACGCTAATGATACAGGAAGCATCGAAGTACAAGTTGCGATTTTAACTGAAGAAATCAAAAATTTAACAGAACATTCAAAAGAACATATTCATGACCATCATTCACGTCGTGGATTACTTAAAAAAGTAGGTCAAAGAAGAAGTTTGTTAAACTATTTGTTTAAACATGATGTTCAAAGATATCGTAAATTAATCAAAGAATTAAATTTAAGAAAATAATAAGTAGGCACTCTTTTTTGAGTGTCTTTAGTTTATATAAGGAGGTAAAAATGAAAAAAGTATTTGAATTAGATTTTAGAGGAAGAAAATTAGTAGTTGAAAATGGAGAATTGGCAAAACAAGCCCATGGTTCAGTTTTAGTAAGATATGGGGATACAGTAATACTATCAACAGCTGTAGTATCAAAAAATGCTAATATTTTATCAGATTTCTTTCCATTAATGGTTTTATATCAAGAAAAATTATATTCTGTAGGTAAAATACCTGGTGGATTTATCAAAAGAGAAGGAAGACCAACAGATGCTGCAACTCTAGCAGCTAGAATGATAGATAGACCAATGCGACCTTTATTTCCAGAAGATTTTAGAAATGAAGTACAAGTTGTAAATACAGTATTATCAGTTGATAATGATAACTCTCCAGAACTAACAGCCATGTTTGGTTCATCACTATGTACATGTATTTCAAAAATACCATTCTCTGGACCAATAGCAGGAGTTAAAGTTGGACGAGTTGATGGAAAATTTATCATAAATCCAACTCAAGATGAATTAGAAATATCAGATATAGATTTAACTGTAGCTGGAACTAAAAATGCTATTAATATGGTTGAAGCAGGTTCAAAAGAAGTTAGCGAAGAAGATATGCTAGAAGCACTAATGTTTGGTCACGAAGCTGTTATAGAATTATGTGAATTCCAAGAAAAAATTATCGCTGAAATAGGCGTAGAAAAGATGGAGTACGAAAAACTAGAAATAGAAGACAATTTAAAAGAAAGAATCAAAGAATTAGCAAGCGCTAAATTAGATAGTGCGATGCGTATTAAAGGTAAAGCTGAAAAATACGAAGCAATCGACTCAGTTAAAGAAGAAATTGTAAACAAATATATAGAAGAAAATAACAGTTTAGATAAAGAAGAATTAAATATTTTATTAACTAAAGTAAAATTAGTTTTAGAATCGATTGAATATGATATATTTAGAGCAATAACTGTTAATGAAAAAACTAGAGCAGATGGAAGAGCAATGACAGAAATTAGGCCACTTTCTACCGATATAGACTTACTTCCAAGAACTCATGGTAGTGCTTTATTTACAAGAGGTGAAACTCAAGCCTTAGCTGTAACTACGCTAGGTGCATTAAATGAATATCAAGTATTAGATGGAATAAGTTTAGAAGCAGAAAAACATTTTATGCTACATTACAATTTCCCACAATTTTCAGTAGGAGAAACAGGTCGTTATGGTTCTCCAGGAAGAAGGGAAATTGGACATGGCGCACTAGGTGAGAGATGTTTAAAACAAGTAATGCCATCTGAAGAAGAATTTCCATATACCGTTAGAGTTGTATCAGAAATATTAGAGTCAAATGGAAGTTCAAGTCAAGCAACAATCTGTGCTGGATGTATGAGTCTTATGGCTGCTGGAGTTCCTATAAAAGCACCAGTTGCTGGAATTGCTATGGGATTAATTACATCAAGTGATGGTAATGATTATACAATATTGACTGATATTCAAGGGATGGAAGACCATTTAGGAGATATGGATTTCAAAGTAGGAGGAACAAGAAAAGGTATTTGTTCACTACAAATGGATATTAAAATTAAAGGTATTACAAAACAAATATTAAAGGAAGCTCTAGAGCAAGCAAAACAAGCACGCATGGAAATATTAGATGTAATGGAAAAACAAATCTCTAAACCAAGAAGTGAAGTTAGTAAATATGCTCCAAAAACAATGATTTTTATGATCAATCCAGATAAGATTAAGGATGTCATTGGAAAAGGTGGAGAAATGATTACTAAAATTATTCTTGAAGCAAGCAATGTAACATCTGTAAACGATGTAAATGCAGTAAAAGTCGATTTAGAAGATGATGGAAAAGTTATAATTTACCATACTGATAAAGAAATAATTGAAAAAACCGCACAAATGATTAAGGATGTTGTAAAAGAAGTAGAAAAAGACAAAATTTATACCGGAAAAGTTGTTAAAGTAGAAGAATTTGGATGCTTTGTCGAATTATGGCCAGGATGTGAAGGATTAGTTCATGTTTCACAGTTAGCTGCCGATAGAGTTGAAAAACCAAGTGATGTAGTTAAAGTGGGAGATGAAATTTTAGTAAAATCACTAGGTTTTGATAAAAAAGGTAGACTTAATTTATCAAGAAAAGAAGCATTGAAATAAAATTGAGATTAATCTAGAAAATATCTAGATTTTTTTCATATATTGTGTTATACTATAACGCACAAGGTGGTTAAAATGGTTTATAATTTTATCGATTATAATGGTTATTTAAGATATTTATTAGCTCAAATATCAGAGGGAATCGGAAATAAAAAAGGCGATGCTTTTTGGAATGATTATTTTTCTAGGTTAGAACAAATTAAACTTAAAACCCCAATAATTTATAAACACATAATAGGAATGGCTTTTGCTGATACATATCGTATTTATTGTTATATCAAAGATTTTTTGACATTATCAAAAGAAGAAGAGGAAGTATTTGAATTTATTTCAAGTGTAAGAAATATTGAAGATTTATTTGAAGTTTTGAAAAATAATAAATTAAGCTTAAGTGATTTAATCGAAAACTCAGTTGCTTTTGCTCTAAAAGATGATTATGAAAAATCACTTTGCTATACCTCAAGTGATTTAGATTTTGCTGCCAAATTTAACCCATTTACTTATATAGAAAATGATTCAATTTTTAACGAATATCCTCTTGAATCTTTTGTATCACAATATAAAGAACTTTTAAAAGAATCGGAACAACTGGACGAAAAGTATGATGAAGAAAACCATCCAGAAGAAAACAACGAAAGAGTAGAGATAGAATCAGAAATCGAAGGAGTAGTCGAAAATTTAAGATGTCAATTATTAATAATGTCTTATAATAACTACGATGGATTTAAAAAAATGATGTTAGCTATGATTAATATATTTTACAAAGTTACTAAAGCTGAAGCAATTAGTTGTCCTGAATTACTCGAACAAATAGACTATCGTATTTTAAAATTAGTCGAAGAAAATACCGTAGCTGATATAGTAGACGAATTCATTGGTGACGATGATTTGATGTATTTGTTAATTGACGATTTCTTATCAATTACAAGTGGTCAATACGAAATTGATGAAGAAGAAATAGAAGATTGTTTTGAAAATAATGTGCGTGATGATGTAAAAAGAAAGTTAATGCAAAAGGATTAACTTTTTTCTTGCATTAATTTTTATTCTATGTTAGTATATTAAGAAAATTAAGGTGATTTTATGTTAGAAGAAACAAAAAAATTGATTGAAAGACAAGTTAAAGATGGTTTTTACTTTGATTTAATAGATTACAAGTCAATTTGTCAGCCAGTATATTTATGGACAAATGAAAATGTCAGGGGTTATCAAAATCTATTTGAAGGTAAGAAAAATGTATTAAGTGTTTTAAGCAGTGGGGACCAAATTTTTAATATGCTTTTAAAAGGTGTTATAAAAATAGATACATTTGATAATAACGGCTTGACAGAATATTTCACACTAGGACTTAAAAAAGCGATGATTTTGAAATATTCATATGAAGAATTTCTAATAAAAACAAAAAAAATGTGTAGCAGTCATGATAATCCTGCTATGTCATTAGATGAACTATCTGTTTTTGTAAAAGAATTATTACCATATATGGAGGAAAGATACGCAAAATTTTGGAATGAAATTGTCGAATTTAACTATAAATTACAAAAAAATAATAAAAAATCCAAAGATTTATTTGATATGCTTTGTGCGAATAACATATTTTCTTTAAATTCACTTAAAAATAGAAATCAATATTTATTTTCAAAAGAAGATTATGAATTGTTAAGAAGTAATTTATTAAAAAGTACAATTACTTTTAAACTTGCTAATGCCATAGATTTAAAAAATAGTTTTAACGATAAATATGATTTAATATTTTTATCTAATATATTAAACTATTTTAGATATGTTTGGCAAGATAATTGGACAATTGAAACATTAATCGATTATATTAACGGACTTGATAAAATAGAAGATGAAAATTGTGATTTATTATTACATTATGTATTTAGTGGTAAAAGTAATATATTTACAGGAGCACAAGTAAAATTAGAAGAAATTCCTAATAGTAGTGTAATAACATTTAGCGGTTTACTACAAGGAAATGAAAAAATGATTGTAATAAAAAAATAAAAGTTATCCTAGGATAGCTTTTATTTCTTCTAAAGTTTTTTCGTTGTTTTCTTGATAATTTGGAATTAAGTGAAGGTGAAAATGTTTTACTTCTTGTAAATCACCATTGTTTTGAATCAAACTTAAACCACTGCAGTTTAACTTTTCTTCTAGCACTTTTTTAATAGTTTTAGCAGCGTTAAATATTTCTATTAAAGTATTTTCGTCAATATCATCAAGATCTTTAAAATGTTTTTTTGGTATTATTAATGTATGTCCCATAGCTTTAGGTTCAATGTCTAAGAAAGCTAAAACATATTCGTTTTCAAACACCTTATAACAAGGTATCTCACCAGCAATAATTTTACAAAATAAACAATCCATAATTATTCCTCCTGTTTAAATTATACCATAAAAAAAGAGTATTTTCTCTTTTTTACGTGAAATATGCGAATATTCATTTTAATAATGATTAAAAACTAAAAAAATATACAAAAAAAATAAAAAAATCTTAAAATAATAGTGTATAATAATTGTGTGGTGGTGAAAAAATGCATATATTAAGAGTAGAAAATTTAACTGTTCAAATCGACAATAAAACAATTCTTAAAGATTTTTGTTTAACTATTAAAACAGGAGAAATCCATGCTATTATGGGACCAAATGGTGTTGGAAAATCAACACTATCTAAAGTTATAATGGGAGATAGCAACTATAAAGTAGTAAATGGAAATATATACTTTGATGATACTTTAATAAATAATTTAACAACTGATGAAAGAGCAAGATTAGGTCTATTTTTAGGCATGCAACTTCCACCAGAAATTGAAGGAGTTACAAACGCTGATATGTTAAGAACTGCATGTCACTCTAAACAACAAGAAGAATTTAAATTGTTTAGTTTTATCAAAGAATTAGAACAAAATGTTAAAGAATTAGGTATGAATAAAGATATGATTCATAGACACATAAATAGTGGTTTTTCTGGTGGAGAGAGAAAGAAAAATGAAATATTACAAATGTATATGTTGAAGCCTAGTATTGTTCTACTAGATGAAATAGATTCAGGATTAGATGTAGACAGTTTAAAATTAATCGGTAATAAAGTAATGGAATATTTTGAAAAATATAAGCCAGGAATATTAGTTATAACACATTATCAAAGACTATTAGACTATATAAAACCAACTCATGTTCATATAGTAAAAAACGGAAAAATAGTTAAAAGTGGAGATTCAAGTTTAGTTAAAGAAATAGAAGAATTAGGCTATAATAACGTTGAGGAAGAAAATGTTTAAAATTAAATTAGCTGGAGAAGAATTAATTTATGAAAAAAAACCTAATTTTGAAATTAATTTAACTAAAAGCACTTATTATCTATCAATTGAATTAACAATCAATGAAGAAAGTGAAATTTTATTTGAATTTAATACTGAAAGTAAAGTTAACTTAAGTATTGATGTATTAAAAGACAGTAAAATGTATTTTATAAAACAAAATCAAAAAACTAAATTTCAAACAAAAATCAACTTAAAAAGTGAACTTGAATTATATGATTTAAATGATAATGAAACTATTTCTTCAAACACAATTATTAACCTAGACTCTAAAAATGCAAAAATAAATTATATTTTAAAAACAGTTAGTAAAGGCGTAGAAAAACATAGTCTAAGTATTTATCACAACTCTATAAATACAACTAGTAATATTATAACTAATGGACTAAATATAAATGATGGAAGACTTTCATTTATAGTAAGTACTTATATTAAAAATAAAATGACTGGATGTTTTGCAAATCAACAAAATAGAATCATTAATTTGACTTCTAACAATTGTAAAATTCAACCGAATTTATTAATTGATGAACAAGATGTAGAAGCTAACCATTCTGCTTTAATCGGTGGTTTTAGAGATGAAGAAATGTTTTATTTAAAACGATTAGGAATAAATCATGATGATGCTTTAAAACTATTAATTAGTGGATTTTTACTAAATAAAGTTGACAAAAATTTAATTGAACAATTATTTTCTAAATATTGGAGGTGAATTTATGAACCGTGAAGATTTTTTAATGCTAAATCAAAATATTGTTTATTTTGATTCAGGAGCAACTACTTTAAAACCAAAAATATTAAGTGAAGCAATTAGTGATTATTATAACAACTATAGTGCGAATGCTCATAGAGGAGATTATGATATCAGCTTGAGAGTTGATAGGGAATTTGAAAATACAAGAAGATTAGTTAAAGAGTTATTAAACGCAAAAGATGCAAAAGAAATAGTTTTTACCTCAGGAGCAACTGACTCTTTAAATAAAATAATTAATGGTTTCTTTAAGCATAAACTTAAAAAAGGTGATGAAATATTGCTTACCAAAAGTGAACATGCTTCTAATATATTACCATGGTTTGAATTAGCAGAAGAATTAGGATTGATAATAAGATATATCGATTTAGATGAAAACTATGAAGTTAAACCTGAAAATATTAAAATAATGCCTAATACAAAAGTTATTAGCTTAGCTCATGTTACCAATGTGGTAGGTGATATAAGACCAATTAAAGAAATAACAAAATTGGCTCATGAAAATGGTATTTATGTTTTAATAGATGGTGCTCAAAGTGTACCACACATGAAAGTTGATGTAAAAGATTTAGGAATTGATTTTCTAGCATTTTCAGCTCATAAAATGTTAGGTCCAACAGGTCTTGGTATAATATACGGAAAAGAAGAATATTTGAAACAATTTAAACCAACTGTTGTAGGAGGAGGTATGAATGCTAGTTTTTCTTATGATGGAACTAGAGTTTATAATGAAATTCCTTATTTATTAGAGGCGGGAACTCCTAACATAGCATCAGTAATCGGATTTGGAAAAGTAATCGAATATATAAATAATATTGGAATTGAAAATATTCATAAACACGAGGAAGAACTAAAAAAATATGCTGTTAAAAGGTTAAAAGAAATTCCTAATATTAAAATTTATAATGAAAATACTGAAGGTGGTATAGTCGCATTTAATTATGAAGGAATTTTTGCTCAAGATTTAGCAATTTATTTGAATAAATATAATATTTGTGTTAGAGCTGGTAATCATTGTGCTAAAATGTTAAAAGATGAAATAGGAGTTAAAAATACATGCCGAGCTTCATTTTATCTTTACAACACTAAAGAAGAAATTGATTATTTAGTTAAAGTTTTAAAAAATGAAAACATTAAAAATGAAATTATATAAGGTGGTAAAAACCACCTTTTTTTGATATAATTAATTTAGGTGATTAAATTTGAAAAAATATCTAATTTTGTTTTTAACAATATTCTTGTTAACTGGATGCAGTTATAAACAAACAACTAAAAATTTGTTTTATATGGATACTTTAATAAATATTAAAATATATAGTAACGATACTAAAAAAGTAAATGAAGCTATAGAATATATTGATGATTTATATAAAAAATATGATAATATCACTAATTTTTATAGTGATATTAGTGAACTTAATAAAGTAAATAGCAATACTACTACCAATATAAGTGATGAATTAAAAGAATTACTTAATATAGGAACTTATTGGTATAGTAAAAGTAATGGTAAATTAAATATAGCTATGGGAAACATCACCAAAATATGGCATGATTTTAGGAATGGTTTAATTGATTTTCCAACTGATGATGAATTAAATAAAAATATAAAAATTGATAGTTTTATTTTAAATGAAAATACAGTTATTAATAATGGTGTTAAAATTGATTTAGGAAGTATAACTAAAGGTTACGTTACTCAATTAGCTGGAAATTATTTAGAAAACATTGGATTAGATAAATACATAATTAATGCTGGTGGAAATGTTAAAGTTGGAAATAGTCCTAAAGGAAACTATAAAATAGGTGTAGCAAGTCCTAACAAAGATGGAAATATAATGATTATAAATGGTAGCAATATAAGTGTCGTGACAAGTGGTGGGTATGAAAGATTTGTCGAATACAACAACACTTTATATCACCATATAATCTCACCAGAAACTAAAAAACCTGCAAACTTTATGAAAAGTGTAACAGTAATTGGTGGTGATAGTATGCTATGTGATGTTTTATCGACAACTTTATTTTTGATGTCGATAGAAGAAGGAATGAATTTCATTAAGGATTATGATGTTGATGTTATATGGTATTCTAACGATGATGAAATAATAAAAAGCGAAGGATTTAGATATGAATAAAAATGATATTAAATTATTGATAGTTGTTATTTTAATTATAATTATTTTATTTATTTTAATATATTTTAACAATGATAAGGGAAACATCGCTAAAGTTTATTATGAAAATGATTTAATCAAAACAATTAACTTAAAAACTAATAATATATATTATGTTAATGGTTATAATGGAGAAGTTGTAATAGAAGTTAAGGATAATATGATTAGAGTACTATCAGAAAAAAGTGAAAATAATTTGTGTAGTAAACAAGGATTTATTAAAAATAAAGGAGAGTCTATTACTTGCTTGCCTAATAAAATAATAATAACAATCGATGGAAATATAGATACGGTGGTGGAATAATGGATACAAAAAAATTTACCAGACTATCATTACTATTAGGTTTATCTGTTGTTTTAAATATTATAGAGTCATTTATTCCTATTTTTAATGGTTATATACCTGGTATTAAAATTGGACTTGCTAATACCGTCACTTTATTTGTTTTATATAAATATAATTTAAAAGATGCCCTTTATATTTCCATTTTAAGGGTTATTCTAGTTGGAATTACAAGAACTGGATTATTTAGTACAATCTTTATGTTTAGTCTATCAGGAGCCATTTTAAGCACATTATTTATGTATTTAAGTAAAAGATATTTAAAATTATCCGTGATTGGAACAAGTATAGTAGGTTCGTTATTTCACTCGATTGGTCAAATAATAATGGCCATGTTAATTATGAATACGACTAATATGATATATTATTTTCCTTGGATTTTATTATTTGCACTACCATCAGGATTGTTTATAGGAATTATAAGTAAAAAATTAATCGATAATGAAAGTATAAATCAAAATGTGTAAAGTAGAATAATTATGTTTGAAAAAACAATAATTTTATTATATAATTAACATAGGAGGAAACAAGATGAAGAAATTAATGATTTTGTTATTAGTAACAACACTAACAATAACAGGTTGTGAGAAAGTAAGTGATGGTTATAAGGAAGGAACTTACAAAGGAGAAGCTATTGATAATTATGGTGGAGAAGAAAATATAGCGACAGCTGAAGTAACAGTTGATTCAAATGGTAAAATTGTATCAGTAGTATTAGATACAACATATACTAAAGATGGAGTTAAAACTACTAAGAAAACTCTAGGTTCTGGTTATGGTATGAAAATTGGTAATAGTGATTACGGAATAAGTAATTTAGAATGGGATGAACAAATTAAGTTGTTAGAACAATTTGTTGTTGATAATAACGGAATTGATAAAATTAAATTAGATAGTGATTCTAAAACCGATGCTGTAAGTGGTTGTACTATTAAAATCGATGCTTTATATAAAGCTTTAGAAAACGCTATTGAAAAAGCTAAATAGACCTCAAATGAGGTTTTTTTCATTTCTTTTTCACAATTATATAGTATAATTTAAATAGAGGTGGTATTATGAAAATATTAATCGCTGATGATGAAGAGAAAATAAGAACACTTATAAAAGAATATGCTATTCATGAAGGATATAGTGTACTAGAAGCAAAAGATGGTGAAGAAGTAATTTCTATGGTAACTAAAAATAAAATAGATTTAATTATACTAGATATTATGATGCCTAAATTAGATGGAATAAGTGCTTATAAAGAAATTAAAAATCAAAACATTCCAACTATAATATTATCAGCCAAAGGAGAAGAAGAAGATAAATTGCAAGGATTTGAAATAGGTGTAGATGATTATGTTTCTAAACCTTTTAGCCCCAAAGAATTAATGGCAAGAATAAAAGCAGTTACAAAAAGATATAACAAAGAATACTTTGATTTTGAAGGATTACACATTGATTTTAAAGGACATGTTGTAACTATCGATGGTAAAGTTTTACAATTAACACCAAAAGAATATGAATTATTAACTTACTTTACTAATAATATCGGAGTAGCACTTTCAAGAGAAGAATTATTAAATAAAATATGGGATTATAATTTCTTTGGTGATGATAGAACTGTTGATACACACATTAAAATGTTAAGAAATAATTTAGGAAAATATCGTGATTTAATAGAAACGGTTAGAGGAGTAGGTTATAAATTTGAAACGAAATAGTTTAAAAGTTAAAATTTGGCTTTATTTAATAATTTTTGCTATATCATTATTAACTTTACTATGGTTATTTCAAGTAATATTTATTGATAAATTTTATGAATTGAATAAAAGCAGTCAAATAAAAGATATAACTTATAATATTAAAATATCATATAAAAACGATGATATTTATACATTTATTGATAAATTAGCATATGAAGAAGATGCTTGTATTGAAGTATTTAATAGATATAATACTTTATATATTTCTAATCAAAGTAAAGGATGTATTCAAAATACATATGAGTACAAAAAAGATTTTATAAACAGCAACGATAATAGTAAACTTTATAAATTGATTAATCCTAAGCACGATAATAAAATTTTAATAAGAGCAACCAAGTTAGATGATAATACATATTTATTTGTAAACGCTTCTCTAGAACCATTAGGTACAACAGTTAATATATTATCAAATCAATTAATAATTGTATCAATAATCGTTTTGATTCTTGCTTTAATAATAGGATATTTTATATCAAAAAAGATATCTAAACCAATTGAAAATATAACAAAATCAGCTAAAAAAATGGGTAGTGGTGGGTATGACATTGATTTTAACATTAATTCTAATATTTATGAAATTGATGAACTTGCTAATACATTAAACTATACAGAACAAGAATTAAGTAAAATATCTAGTTTACAGAAAGAATTGATGGCTAATGTTTCTCACGATTTAAAAACACCACTTACCATGATTAAAGGCTATGCGGAAATGGTAAGAGATTTAACATATAATAACGATGATAAAAGAAATGAAGATTTAAATATTATAATTGAAGAAAGTGATAGACTAACATTGCTTGTAAATGATATTCTTGCTTTATCTAGTATTCAAGCAACAACTTTAAAAATAGAGGAATTTGATTTAATAGATTTAATTAATCAAATATTAAAAAGATATAAAATTTATAGTGTGACTAAAGGTTATGAATTCATTTTTAATTCTCCTTCTAAGTTGATTGTTAAAGCCGATAAAAAAAGAATTGAACAAGTTATATATAATTTAATTAATAATGCAATTAATTATACAGGTAGTGATAATAAGGTATTTATTAATGTCATTAAAAATGATATAATTAGGGTAGAAGTAACAGATACAGGTATGGGAATAAGCAAAGATAAAATACCGTATATTTGGGATAAATATTATCATTCTTCTAATAAACATAAAAGAAATGTAGTTGGAACAGGACTTGGTTTATCGATTGTTAAAAGCATTTTAGAAAGTCATAACTTTAATTATGGAGTTGAAACAAAGAAAAATAATGGAACTACATTCTATTTTGAAATAAGGTGATTAAATGTATTTATTGTATGGAATAAATGATTATTTAATAAAAAATAAAATTAATAGTATAATAGTTGAAAATAAATTAAATAAACTAGATATTTCAACTTATGAACTTGATAATAATATAAAAGATATAATAAGTGATGCAGAAACTCTATCTTTGTTTCAAGATAAAAAAATGATTATCGTAAATTGTTCTAATTTATTTAAAGATGATTTGACTTTATTAGAAAAATATTTTGAAAACATAAATCCTGATACTATAATGATTTTTGTTTACAAAGAGGAAAAACTAGATGAAAGAAGAAAAATTACAAAACTTTTCAGAAATAAAGGAACAGTAATTGAATTGAATGAAGCAACTAATGTTTTTTCAATTGTAAAGGAAATGTTTAATGAGTATAAAATAGATGACAATACTATTAAATTGTTTATTGAAAGAGTAGGGAACAATTTATGTATGTTAGAGCAAGAAGCAAATAAGTTAAAACTATATAAAGATAACAAAATAATAAATAAAGAAGATATTTTCGAAATATCATCCAAAACAATTGAAATTGATTTATTTAAATTAATTGATTCTATTATATTAAAAGATAAAAATACAGCAATGGAAATATATAATGAAATGTTAAAACAAAAAGAAGAACCAATTGCTATAATAATTACCTTAGCTAACCAAATAAGAATTATGTTCCAATCAAAAAAATTATATAGTTTGGGATATAAAGAAAACGAGATTGCAACAACTCTAAACATTCATCCATTTAGAGTAAAAAAAGCTCGTGAAAAAGCCGTAAAGTATACTGATGATATATTATTAAAATATTTAAAACAACTAGCAGAATTAGATTTAAAAATTAAAAAAGGACTAATCGATAAAGATTTAGCCCTTGAGTTATTCATTTTAGAAATGTAAGTCATTTTTGACTTATTTTTTCGTATATATTTTTTAAACTTGTCTCATATTTACTTGTTGTTTTGGGTTTATAATATTTTCTATTTATTAACTTATCCGGCAAATATTGTTGCTTTACATAAGCATTAGGATAGTCATGTGGATACATATAATCTTTAGAATTAGTTTTAATATGATTAGGAACATTACCTGTATTTCCATTATAGATATCATTTAAAGCTGCATCTATTGCAAGTACGCTAGAATTAGATTTAGGTGATAAACATAATTCAATTACAATATTACTCAATATAATCCTTGCTTCGGGAAGTCCCAATCTTTCACAAGCATTAATAGCAGCATCAACCTTAACTCCCATAGTAGGATTAGCAAGTCCAATGTCTTCATAAGCAATAACAGTCATCCGCCTATAAATACTATCTAAATCTTCAGCAACGATTAATCTAGCAAGATAATGAAGAGAGGCATTTACATCACTACCACGAATTGATTTTTGAAAAGCACTCAATACATCATAATGGCCATCTTCGTTTTTATCATGAAAAAATACTGGTTTGTTATTTACACTAGAAACTATATCTTCAGTAATGTTTTTGTTTATAAAATAACATGTTTCTAGTAGATTATATGCAAATCTTAAATCCCCAGATGATAGTGCGACAATTTTATCAATACTTTTATTATCGATATTTACACCATCTAAATATTCACTTTTACAAGCTTTTTTAAGAGCTTTTTTAATAATTTCATCATTTAATTCGTGGAGTTCAAATATTTGACAACGACTTCTAATTGCTGGATTAATCTTATGATATGGATTAGAAGTAGTAAGACCAATTAAGATTATTAAACCATTTTCTAAGAATGGAAGTAAAATATCTTGTTTATCTTTATTCATTCTATGAATCTCATCAATAACTAATACTATTCCTTTGTACATTTTAGCATCTTCAATAGCGATATCGAAGTCTTTTTTATTATTAACAACAGCATTTAAAAATTTTGTTCTAAGACCTAATTCGTTTGTAATAGCATTAGCAATACTAGTTTTTCCAATACCAGGTTTACCATATAATATAATTGAAACTAGTTTTTTATTTTTAACTAAATTAGATAATATCTTATCTTTTCCAATAATATGTTCTTGTCCAACAACTTCGCTCAACTTTGTCGGTCTTAATTTAATTGCTAAAGGTTCATACATAAAAATCACCATAATTATTTTACCAAAAAAAACAAAAAAAAGATAGTATTAACACATTACTTATAAAAGTGGTATAATAATAATGGTGATAGTATGCAATTCGAACAAAAAATAAGAGATTTTCAAAACTATTTATTAATAGATAAAAAATATAGCAACGCTACTATAGAAAGTTATACATATTGTTTAAATAAATATTGTACTTTTATGAAAAAAAACAATTTAAATTTAAAAACAATTAAAAAAAATGATATCAAAGATTATTTGAAGTATTTAAAAGATAACAAAATGTCTCCAAAAACAATTAATCAAAATATGTCTTGTTTAAGAAGTTTTTATAAATTTTTAATAATTGAAAAGTACTTAACTACTGACCCATTAGAATATGTTGAAGCTCCCAAATTTAGAAAGAGTTTACCTAAAGTCTTATCAAAAGAAGAAGTTGATAAACTTTTAGATATAGACTTGATTAATAAATATAGTTATAGGAATAAAGCAATGTTAGAGTTAATGTATGCAACTGGAGTTCGAGTTAGTGAACTTGTAAATTTAAAAATACATGATATAGATTATGATATGGAATTATTAAGGACAATGGGCAAAGGAAATAAAGAAAGAATCATTCCGATTGGTGAATATGCTATGTATTATTTAAAATTATATGTAAATAATTTTAGAGAAGAATTGATTAAAAAAAACTATACAGATTATCTATTTTTAAATAATCACGGGAAAAAAATATCAAGACAATCGTTTTATAAATTAATTAAAGAATTAGCAATTAAGAAAAATATTAAAACAGAGTTTTCACCTCACACTTTAAGACATTCATTTGCTACACATTTGCTAGATAGTGGAACTGATATAAAATCAATTCAAGAGATGCTAGGACATTCTTCTCTTCAAACAACACAAATTTATACTCATGTTTCTAATAAAAAATTAGAAAATGACTATCACAACTTTCACCCGCATGGATAATTTTTACAATAAATTATACTCATTACAAGATTTAAAATATAAAGAATTTCATCAAAAGTTAATAAAAAAAGAAATAATTGGAATTAGAACACCTAAATTAAAAGAAATAGCTAAAAATATAAGTAAACATAATTATATTGAATACATTAACAATTGTGAACACAAATATTATGAAGATACAATTATTCATGGTTTGATTATAACTTATTTAAATAGTGACTTTAATGAAATTATAAAATTATTTGATGATTTCATTCCGTACATTGATAACTGGGCAACATGTGATATTGTAGTGGGTAATTTTAAAATATTTAAAAAAAATAAAGAAGTAGGGTATAAAAAAATAGTTGAATATGTAAATTCAAACAATGAATTTGAAATAAGAGTTGGACTGGTTTTATTATTAAATTATTATATTGAACCTAAGTATCTAAACGATATTTTTAAAATCTGTGATAGTATTAATAATAAAAAATATTATTGTAAAATGGCTATTGCTTGGTTAATATCTATATGTTACATTAAATATCCCACTGAAACATATAAATACTTGCTTAATAACAAATTGGATAATCTGATTTATAACCACTAAAAAAATGAAGTGTATCTTCTAGTCTTTTACAGAAATGAAAACCATTACGATTAAATATTACTGGACCATCAACATGGTATTTATTTCCAACTTCTAATTTTGGATTTCCCTCTAGTGTTTTAAGACCTGGAAGAAATGCTTTAAATCCTTTTATTTCCATAAAATCACCTTATCTGGTTATATATTATATCATAATTTTTTAAAATTTAATAATAAAAAAATTTTTTCATATAATTTATTGGTGAGATTATGGAAAATGTAAGTACAGGATTTATATTAACTATTATAGCTGGTCTTTCAACAATGATTGGTACAATTCCAATATTTTTAAAAAACAAAACAGATAATATCATTATTTCGTCATTGTCATTTGCTGCTGGTGTTATGTTGTGCGTTTCTTTAACAGATTTATTGCCAGAGTCATTTTCCCTTATATTTAAAGAAAAAAATATGTTTTTAACAATCGTTTACATGTTAATATTTGTAAATATAGGTATAATATTCACAATGTTAATAAATCGTTATTTCCCGGGAAATGTAGAAAATAAAGGAAAATCAAATGGACTATATAGAGTAGGGATTATATCGATGCTAGCGATAATTTTCCATAATATACCAGAAGGCATTGCGACATTTATGGCTACTACGAGTAACGTATCATTAGGTTTATCATTAGCAATAGCCATAGCATTACACAATATACCAGAAGGTATTAGTATATCAGTTCCTATTTATTATGCTACAAAAAGCAAATTTAAAGCAATTTTATATACACTTATATCTGGTTTATCAGAACCACTTGGAGCTTTATTAACATATATATTTTTGAGCAATTTTATTACTGATAATGTAATGGGGTATTTATTTAGTTTTATAGCTGGAATAATGGGTTATATAGCAATATTTGAATTATTACCAACATCGAAAAAATATAATAACAAATTTTTAACATATTTATTTTTTATAATAGGCATGTTATTTATGTATATAACTCATATAATAAAATAAAAAAGACAAATAAATGTCTTTTTTACTGGGTTAACTATTCAGCACTTCTTGTATCTGATTCATTTGCTCTACAATTTGTATTAGCGTCAAATGAACTTTGTCTATTAGCACTTTTATTAGTGTTAGCATCTTTACATGATTTGCTGTTTTTTAGACTTTGTTTTTTCATCCTTTATCACCCAATAATAATATTTACAAAAAAATTAATATTATTCATAAAATATTATTTTTTTAAAATTTTTATAAAAATATAGACAAAATGCAAATTTAAAGATATAATATATCTATAAGTTAGCAGTATTGACTTTTGTTTAATACTGGTTTTTTTTCGTAGTAAAGAAGGGAAGTAGAGTATTATGCTTTATGATATTAAAAAAAACTAAAAACAGGAATTAATAATAGTATTAAAAACGATTTTGTCGCATTTGTAGGATTAATTGTTAGTTTATTAATTATAATATATGGTTATTATAAATTTGTATTAAAAACATCAATTTATCATTACTATAATATACCACTTGATTTGATGTTAATTGATAATTTTAATATAAATGCATTTATTTTTGATATTATATGTGTATTTATACTGTTGATTTCAGTTATTTTATATTATTTACAATACTATGTATTCTTTAAAAAGAAAAACAAATCATTTTTAAAAAAAATTAAAATATTTTTTAGCTTTGATTACTTGAAGTTTTGGGCTATTAAACATTTTTTTATTCTTTTCTCAGTATGTTTTTTAAACTATTATGGTAATATTTATACAACATCATTTTTTCAAAACGTTCTTTTTGCTATCGGCATTGATTTTTTAATTTTTATATTTTGGTTATCATGTAAAAAATTTATAGATGACTTCATTGATTTTATATCTGATAGTAACAAAGAAAAAAGTGGAGTCGTTGATGATATTTTGATAATTTCGTTATTAACACTTTTTATATTTATTCCATTTGTAATTTCAATTTTAAATTATATGTTTACAGAAATAAATGTTAATCATTATAATCACAGTAATTATTATAAGTATTATGATAAAGATACAAATAACGAGTATATAATAATAGTTTATAATGATGAAAAAGCAATATCATGTTTATATGAATTAAAACAGAATAATGAAAAAATAGTTAACTGCGATAAAGAAATTAAATTAGTTTATTTAACAGATATAACATTATATAAATAGAATAAAATAGTGATTTTAAAATATATAGTTAACATAATATAGATTATCGGAAGTAGTATTTAACTTGTTATTTCTTGCGTTTAACTCATCTAAAGTTATTTCTTCCATTGCTATAACCTGGTCTTTAAAGTCCCTTACATAATCTTCCATTTGTTCTCGTTCAATTGGCAATTTGCCTTTACTTATTCTATAAGTATTAATCGATTGTAAATCTTTATCTTTTATTTTATCAAATCCCAATTGAAAATATTGGTATAAATAATCAGTTGTATGATCATCTACTGCTAAATTAGGTAAATCAGCAATTAAACACATGAATGCACTTTTACTCGTTGAGTCATTAATCCAATTCTTTTTTCTTGATATACTTGTTTCTAATGTAGCTGGAACAAACTTTATCTTATTCATATTTTCTAAATAGTCTGTCCACCATTGTGCTGTTTCCCATCTTCTATTATTAGTATCATTTTCATTTTTCTTTAAAAATCTCATATATTCGCCTAAAACACCTTTTACAAACTGATTTAAACTTGTTGAATTTAAATAATATTCAAACAATTCAGATACTTTTTCATTTCTGAATCTTAATTCAGTTCTTACCCAGTATTTAACATCATCTCTTACAATATAATTATTATTCTTTCTTTCTTGTAGTTTATCGTAAAAAGTTATTTGAACTAAACTGGCTCTAGAGCCGAATTGTAATGTGTCCCCCAAAATCACATTATTTTCAATTATTCCTTTTCTCATATGAAAGTATGTCCTAAACTTACTTATTACAAGTCCATTATTAATATAATCTTTTAATTTTCTTAATGTAAAATACTTATTGCTAAAGTCATCAATAGCTATATCTACCCTATTATACTTACCGCCTAAATCATTTACTTTTTTTACTAATTCTTTATAATCTAATCCTAATATGTCAAAATCTCTACAACCTTGTCCACTCATTAACACGTTTATTCCCATGTGTGGTTGACTAGGACTAAAATACATTCTAATGTTATCATAACTTATACAATGACTATAACCATTTATACCTTTTTCTTCAAAAAATAAATCCTTTGTATCTATATGAAATAATGATAAAAATAATTGATAAACTATTATTTTAAATCTATTTACTTCGCCAATTGCTAATGAATATGTTTTATCAACTTTAGGATTAAATAAAGTAGCTACTTCAAAAAACTTAAAATCGTCTCCTTTTTTTATTGGTATAGTAAACTGAAACCAGTCAAAAAGTATGTATTGTCCTAATTCGTTGATTTCCCCTTTAAAATCAAAGACTTTTGAATTATCTATTGTACATGTAACCCCCCTATTAGTAACGGGGGTCTCTAGTGAATTATTTTTCATAATTCACGCAACTCCTTTCTATTTTTTTACAACACTTTTTAGAATCTAGGTTTAAACAAAGTTTCAAAGTTTATTCCGTACCCTCACGGCTCTCGCTTGTGAGGGTACCGCTAATTAAACTTCTTGAAAACTTGGTATTTTTATACCTTGAAATCCTTTTATAAGTGTCATAAGCCTCTCGTAATTCCTTTGTATGAACAAAGAAGAAAACTCCTTTGCCTTTTTTAAACTTGTCCTTTTCACTATCATAACTAGTCGCATCAGCTTTAAAAACTATTGTTAAACAGCCAAAGAATGTATGTGGTCTATAAACATAATGCGTTTGCTCTCTTAATGGTTTTGCAATTTTACCAAATACTTGGGCTGTTCCGATTATTGCTTTTCTTTGTTTTCTTTGTTGTGAGATTTCCCCTAATACCTCTGGTGGTAAATCTTGGCTTTCTTGATTACTAAACCAGGTATGAATTTCATCTACTAAGTTAGCAACTCCTTTTGTTCCGTTGTCCATTCCAATTAATTGTTTCCAATGTATTAGTTCGGCATCTTGAAATTTAATATCACAATTAGTTTGTACTTTTAGTTCTGGGTAAATATGTTTCCATTTATTTAATAAATAAACTGCTGTAATTGTTTTACCAGCTCCTTGTTTACCACAAACCATATGGATTCCATATTCATTAAAATCATATGGATTAGCAGTTAAATAGTCATACATCATTTGTTTTGGTAATTGAACAAATATTTTATATAATATATTCGGTTCTTTATATCTTTCATAATACGGTTTTATTTTATGAATACCCCTAAATTTAGTAAAGTATATAAGCCAAAACAATAAAAGTAATATGAATATACCTAGACCTATTAAACAAGGCAAAATTAAGCCCCTACACATTGAAAACAACGTTTTAAAAATATCTAATAATATTTTTCCAAAATTAATTTCCATTTAAACCTCCTACTATTATTCTATATATTTTTACTAATAAATCTTTTATTAAACCGTAATATTTAGATAAAAATAATATTGCTAAACATTTTAAAGCAAAATTTACTGGAAAAAAATATGATATTGATTGTAATAAATTCTTTAAAAAATCACTTTTTAATATTTCTATTAAGAAATTTGGAATAGCAATATCAAATGGTAATAAAGATAATACAGCAATAGCAAGTGCTACATATAAAGAAATATTTACTGCTTTTTTTACTAATCCTTTTATTGCTGAAAATGCAAAAGAACCTAATGCTGAAAATATGGCTACAGTACCCATTTAATCACTTCCCTTCATTATATTTCTAACTATACCGATAATAGTAAAAGTACTTAAAAATAATTTTTCAAAATTAAACAATAACTCTTTATATTCTTCAAAAAAACTAAAATCTATTACTTTTAAATTTTCATATTTAACACCTAAAGGCTTAAATTCTACATTAATAGTCCAATTCGGTGGCTCTGTATCTTCTGATATATTAATATTAAATATATCGTAAATTTCTTTTAATTGTCCTATAAATTTAAATTTTCCTAAAAAACTTTCTTTAAGATTGTTAATAAAATTACTGATATCGCCTAAACTACTTGCCTCTTCTTCTGGGTATTTTTCATTAACTTTATTTTTAAAATCTTGGGTAAGTTCTAAATTGTTTTTATCTTCAAAATCCCCTTTATCAATATTAACAACTTTTGTTTCTAATGTATTTTTGTTGATAAATTCTACATAAAAATCTTTATGAACGTAAAACGTTGCACTTGGAATACGTTTTTTTTCATTTACACAAAAATATCTTCTAGTACCAAATGTATACAAAACATCATTATAACCAATTTCTATATTACAAAAAACTTCTTTTCTTAAATATAAAGCAGGATAAACATTATTATCTTCATCACTTGTAAAATTAAATTTTACGTTGTTTCCCTCAATCAAATAATTGCTTTTGTCCATAGTTGTATCAAATATAGTTGAAATATCATTATTTTTAAAATCAAATGTAGTCATTTCTAATACTCCACTATTGAAATAATAAGCGTCTGCTATTAAACTACCATTACCAGTTTGAAAACTTTTAGGTCTTATTAACGCATAATCAAAACCACTTGGAAATTGATATAATACATAATCTTTAAACAAACTTTCTGTGAATCTAATTTCAGTTTGACTTTTTGTATTTGTAGTATAACAATGTATATAATAGTTATCTAAATTACTAAAATAAAAACTTACCTTTAACTGTTTAACTTTGTTCGGTAATAAAGGTTTAATTTGTACTAAATCATAATATAAAAAACTTTCATAATCTCCCATATAATATTCTTTATTCAATATTTTTACATCATAATAATCAGTTAAGTCTATATCTAATTCCATACCATCATTATCTAGACCAGTTATTGAATAATCTAAATAATATGGTCTATTTTTATTCGTATGGTCATTTGAACCATATTGTAATTTAATTTTAGTTGTATAATGTTCATAACCCATTGTATTTTGAATATTTTTTAATCTGAAATCAATTGAATATATATTTAATGTATCTGTTGAAGATACTGATTTAATTAACTGGTAATCGTTTAAATTGTCAATTGTTTTATTGTTCATATCTATTTCTTCATTATCTTGTGATAATACTTTTGCATATATGGTTGTATTAGCCATTAATGAATAAATTATATAGTGATTATCATTTGTTATAATAGTATCAGTAACATCAATCCAATTTTTGTTGTCAAAACTTATTTGATATTTATAATTAGAATTATATATATCATTAAAATCTACTTTTAATAAGTTTACATCTCTATTATCTAAATCATTAACAACATTATCTTCAAATCTAATTGAACTACTTTTAATTGGACTATAAACAACGTGATTTTTAATATCTTCTAAACTTGTTGGTGGATTTATAGTAAATTCTGTGATATTTCCATTAATATTTTTAGTTCTTGTACTTACAACATTCTCATCACTTTTATATAAAGTTGAATTATCATAAGTACCATCTGAAACATATATTGTAATATTAGAAGATAAGATTGTATTAGCTGATGGCTTAAACTGGTTTTTATCACTAGTTTTTGTTTTTAACTCCCAAGAACTATTATTTAAATTGTAGACTTTATAATCTTCTTCATCAGTTTTTACATCATATAAAGAACAATCATCAAAACAAAAATCTTTATAAAAACCTAGTCTTGTTACTGAAGAACGAACTTGAAAATTTACATACTTTATATTATCTTTATTAAATGTTACTAAATTATAACCAAAGGGAATACCATCATTATAACTACTACTTGAATAATATAAAACATAACTATCATTATTATCTCCAGGAAATTCTGGAAAATCTATTCCATTTATAGTTAAAGCATTAACTTTATAATTTGGTAATATTGTTATTACTATCGTTAAAAATATCATACATATCGTGTTCAGTAAATATTTCATTTAGATTACTACACCCCCACTCTATATAATTTTTTAATTTTATTATTATTTCTTTTATTTTTTTCATTTTATACACCTTATTCGTAAATTACTGGGTATAATGGTTTAATTATACCTTTTATATGTTTTAATTGATTGTAAGCCTTATACAATGTCTTTTTATCTTCGTAATAATAATTCATAGCTGTAACACCATTCCTATGTTCTATTTTTACTGGCAAAACATAGTTAGTTGGTATTTTACTTTTTTTTACTAATGCCATTCTTTCGCCCCTCTTCTCTTCTTAATTTTTCGTAATATTTTTTATCTTTCTTTTCTGAATTAAAGATGTATTTTACTGGAATCCATTGACCATATATATCTAACATAGATTCTTGTTCTTCTTTCACTTTTATTTTCCTTTCTTTTATTGTATTTAAAAATTGTCAATACACTTTCACGGCATATGCTCACATTTTCAAATGCTCCGCTATTCCATGCTTGTATTGACAATTAATTAATACTTATTATCTATCTTGTTTTACCTAGAACGGAGTTTATCATATTTGGAAAATCCTTTAAACTTCTTTCCCCCACAGAAGAAGTTTTAAAAACTTCTACTAGTTACCCTGCACGTCTAATTCCTCTTTTAAGCCAAGCAACACCTTTTTTTAATGCAGTCATACCAACAGTAACACCCAAAGTCGCACCGATAACAGCAACTAACAATGTCATAAATATACTAAAATCTACTTTTCCAATTAAAGTATTAACATTTTCAAGTGCTTGTTGGTTATAGTTAACTGTTTCTTGTGCTTGTGTTCCTTGTCCAGTTTCGTTATTTCCCATTGATTTGGTCTCCTTTCTATTAATTTATATATCAAATTTTACGATGTAAAATTTAATAACTAACCTATACATTTTCCTAAAAATCTGAAAAAGAAATAAAATACTAAGATAACAAATAAGAATAAAAAGAAGCTAATTATAAATTCTAACTTGTAATCTATTGCTTGTAATAGTGCTAATTCCTCTTCAGTCATAATATCAACCTTTCATCTTATTTAGTTTATAAATTATTTTATCAATAATTTTATTTTTAACTTTCTCTTTGTTCTTAATATATAATATTTCAGAACCTTTTTCGAAAACTTGTAGTTTCCTATTTTTTATTATTCCTATTGCTATTATTACGTGTTCAAATTGGTTTTCTTGCCCTACTTCGTAATTCATAACATTAGAATATAATTTGTGGTATATAACACCAGTTTTTGGATTAAACCAAAAGATTATTGCCTTTTTCATCGTATAGCTCTATTAAACTTAAAACAGCATTTGCACCAAATGTTTGCTTATAATCGACAACACCTTGCATTTCTACACCTATTAAGTCACTAGATATATTTTTGAATGGTTTATTATTATCAAACCATTGGTCAATTACTAAAAATCCTTTTGAATTTTTAGTATCTTCACTATCGAGAGCAAATTTAACCATTGACTTTTTTCCCTCTTTATATTGTCCTACAAACAATACTCTTACATTTACTAAGTCATTTCTTTCCATACTCTTTTCTCCTCTCTATGTGCTTATAAGCACCTAACTAAGAATGACATCGGTTTCACATTAATCGAATATTAGGTTAAAGTTTTATTTTAATTTGAGAGATGATTTATTTTATTTAAATGTCATTCCCAGTTAGCAACTTACAAACAAGTTACTTTTTAGGGTATTGTCCACTTTCAAATTGTTTATTTTCTTCAAAAATACCAACATTTTTGCTACCCTTAAATACCCTACGCAAAAATGTCTAACAATTCAAAAGTGGTTGAATATTTTTCTTACTTCTTAATTTCTAAAACTGCTTGTCCATCTTTTAACATTATTTTTACATCTTCAGTGTTCACTATCGTTTCACTCACTGGCTCAACACCACCTTACCATTTTTAACAGTGATTTCTATATCATAGAAATTATTTAAATGATAACATTCACTTAATGTTATTTCTTTTATATTCCATATTTTAGTTAACATCTTCATACTCCTTTTATTTTATTAATTTTCTTCAGTATTTTTTTCATAGTCTAACGCATTAACTCCAAAATATTTAATAAAAGAATAACTAAAGCAATAATAATCATAATTAAATAAGGATGTATATTAAAAATAACAGCAATAATAAATGTAAGCATAATCGAAGTTAAACATATAAGATATGAAGCAAAATCACTTAACTCTCTATTTTTCTTTATAATTTTTTTTAATACTTTTTTCATTTTTAAAACAACCTCTTAAAACTTTCTAATTCTTCTTCAGTCATATCTAAAGAACTCTCACAATTTCTAATTAATAAGTTAACCATTCTACTTGCGTCTTTCCTTAATTGCCTATTTTCGTTTTCAATATGTTCTATATAATTTTCAGTACCTAGTTTCGTTCTTAACTTTCCATAAACACGAGAATCACGTAAATCTTCATAATTTCTAAATACATTTATATCTATATTTTTTAAACATTCTTTTTTCATTCTTCCACCTCCTAAACTAAAAACCAACATGACAACAACACTATTACTATAAATAATTGCATTGACCTTGCACTTAATATTTCTTTCATTTCCTTTAACCTCTTTCTTATAGCAACATTTTGTTGCTATAAATATAGTATCATAATGTTGCTATTTTGTCAATACTAAATTAGTATCAAAATAGTAATATTTTACATCTAGTTAAAATAGTACTAAAATAGTATAATATTTAAGGAGGAAAAAATATGATATCAAGTAATATAAGAGTACCAGAAGATTTATGGGAAGAATTAAAAAAAATAGCCGATAAAGAAGAAAGAAGTGTTAATGCACAAATAATATATTTAATAAAAAAGTGTGTTGAAGAAAACAAAGAAAAACAATAGCATAATTTGTCAAAGAAATAAAAGTATAATAAAAGAAGGTAATTAAATGGCACAAACAATTATAATTTTAATAGTTTTGGTAATTATTGGAGAAATGCTTAATACTCCTAGAAATAAAGAAAAAATAAATGATATGAGATTTAAAGAAAATAGTGATATAACAATTTATGAATTGAAACCAATAATGAGTGATTATGAATATAAATTTTATAAAATACTTGAAGAATTAAAAAACGAATATGAAATAGTACCACAATTAAACCTTGCCAGTATCGTAAATAAAATCAATAATAATAAATATCATAACGAATTATTTAGAAATGTCGATTTTGCCATTTTTTCAAAAGACTATGAAGAATTGTTATTATTAATTGAAATCAATGATAAAACACATAATCAACAAAAAAGAAAAGATAGAGATTTAAAAGTACAAAAGATTTGTAATGATATTAATGTAAAATTAATAAAATTTTATACATACTACCCTAACGAAAAAGAGTATGTTATAAATAGAATTAAAAAAGAACTAGAATATGAAATAGAAGATAATTATTAAACTTGTAACTTCGTTTAATTCACTGGGGGCTCTCTTAAACGAAGTTACAAGCATATACTAAAAAAACAACCTTAATTGGTTGTTTTATTCATTGGTTCATAACATTCTTTAAAAAATTCTTCAATATCTTTATCTAATGCATTAGAAACTTCTTTTTCCCATCTATCAAATACTCCAGTTACTTCATTATACTTCACTAAAATTTCTTGTACTTCATCAAATAAATCATCTTTAGGAAAATTATCTTTTGCATAGTCAGATTTCTTCTTTTGTAAATATATTACAAATTCATCTTGTTCATCATAATTTTTATTTTTTAACTTTCTTATTTTTCTTTTTAATTTTTTAACTTTTCTTTTCAATCTTTCGTTTTCTTGTTTGAATTGTTCTAATTTTTCCATTAAGCAATCAAAACAATATGGTTCATTATCAAAATTATATAAAAAACAATCCCAATTTAAAGCGTACTTTCCTTTGTTTTTACATCCTCTACATTCAGTTTGTCCATGTCCATTTCTTTTTGTTATCATTATTTATCATCTCCTATTATTTTTCTAACAAATCATTCAATTTAAAATAATGCTCCAGTACATTTTTTAGCCCATCTTTATTTAATTTTATATCGACCTCACTATGAAACACCATTTGATTATCTTTGAATATAATTACATGATTATTACTTAATTGTGATATTTCATAACCTTTATAGTTAATCTTTAACATCTTCAATCTCCTTTACATTATCGGCACCTTTAAAACCGTATTACTATAGATTATCGGAAGTGTGAATTGAGGAGGAAGATAGAATGATGGTACCAGAATTAACTGATATATTAGCAATAATATTCTTTTTATTGTTAATAATATTATGGAAGGCATTAAAAAAAGAATCTAAAAAAAATAAATCAACATTTAACAAAAATATTGATTATATTATTAAAGAATATGATATAACACCTGAAGAAAATAATAATGATAATATAACTATATATGAACAAAAACCTCTAATGAGTAATTATGAGTTTAAATTTTACAAAATATTAGAAGAACTAAAAGAAGAATATGAAATAATGCCTCAAATTAATCTTGCCAGTATAATAAAGAAAATAAATAATAATAAATATTATAGTGAATTATTTAGAAATATTGATTTTGCCATTTTTTCAAAAGACTATAAAGAATTGTTATTGTTGATTGAAATTAATGATAAAACACATAATGAACTTTCAAGGAAAGATAGAGATTTAAAAATACAAAAAATTTGTAATGATACTGGTATTAAATTAATGAAATTTTATACTTGTTATCCTAATGAAAAAGAATATGTTATAAACAGAATTAAAAAAGAACTAAATAAAGAAAACAATATTGAAAACGAATCTAATTCGAATGAAATAGTAAATAAAAAAAATAACTCTGACGGATTTGATTATCAAAGTTGGACAGATAGTTTATAAATATTTAATTAAAAAGATTGTAACCTATTATTGGTAACAATCTTTTCTTAAATTAAAATTTCAACCGCACCACTC
>ULNI01016617.1_pt1 | contig 46978 bp, 73 predicted proteins | sample 1951881 | NCBI WGS metagenome assembly ULNI01 (sample SAMEA4835573, study PRJEB28245) | human gut metagenome | biome: gut microbiome; material: fecal sample | place: Denmark | collected 2008
ATGACTTATCAACAATTTGTGTACTTGGAACTGTATGTAATGTACATTCAAGTACACCACCAACTGATACTTCATTTCTCCAAGTTTGACAAACACCTTTATATAAAGCACCTGTTCCGTCTGGATATTTAATTAAAATATCTTTTGCTGTTTTATCACACACTGCTGTTACAGCTGTTAAATTTGCTTCACTATAGTTATAAGTAAAGTCCATATCACCAGTATCAGGTCTATCTGGAATATATACCTTTACTGGGTCACTTGAAGTTGTTATTTCAACATTTCCACCTGCTTGTCCAGTTGCTGGAGCTCCTTTAACTGCTACTAATTTTTCTTTTGGAAATTTTGCATCAGAAGTTTCTTTTATTCTGATTTCAATACCTAAATCTAACATTATTTATTCACCTCTCATTGTAATTTCCCTTACAATTTGAAGTGCTACATTCGTTTAATTTGGATAAATAACTAAATTATCTAATCCATATTTTGTATCTAACTTGCCAGTTATTTTAATTATATTTCTATGTACATTAGAATCAGCATTTATTGCATCTAATTCTGTTTTAATGGTTACATGATAATTATTTTTGAAATAATTAACTACATGTTTAGTAACTTCATTACAGACAGTTCTTTTTGATGCTTTTCCACTTGTCATTGAATAAACATTTATTTCAATACCGAATGTATAAGTTTCTTCTCCATAACTTAAATTATTATATTTATTAGTTACTGGAAGTAATTTAACTGGTACTATAGGAAATACTTTGCTTTGTTGTGGCATTGCTTTTGTAACTGTTGGTTTATATATTGATTTTTCTTCAACATATTTTTTTAATTTTGGGAAGATTTTATCTTCAAATATATTTTCAACTATCAATATAAATCACCTACTGTCTTTCTTATTTCAATGTCAACTATGTTTCCTATTTCGCTTTTAATATCTTGAAATGCACTATAGAACATATGCCTACTTGGTAAACCTTTGGTCCAACCATAAGTTCCATCTTCTTTAGGATACTTCCAACTTTTTTCACCATGTTCATTAACATCATATCTCCACGATTTAAAAGGTCCATCTGGATTAGGATGTGGATTGTTAGAACCTACAATACCTGTACCCATTTCGTTAAAGATAATTACCATATCATTAGTCCATACTCTACCAGTCTTTGTATTATCGTCATATTGCCACTGTATTTGGCTTGTATGATTAGAAATACCATTCGCATAGCAATACTCTAATACTTTGTTATACATCATTTCTGTGGCATATTTAACGGCATTATCAATACCTTTTGAATAGGCTTCTTGATATTTACTTAGAAACTTTTTTGCTTCCTCTAGGCTTTTCTTCGATAGTTCCATCGTTAGAAGGGTTTTCATCTTCTAATTTGACCTCTTTTATTTTTTCTTCTTCAACAAGTTTATAACCTGCTTTAATAAAGTCATCCCTTGTTTTTTCATCAAAAACTACTACACCATTTGTAAATTTGTACATAATTACACCTACTTCCCTGTAAGTTTTTCAAAATATATAATTATAACTGAATTACCATCTCTTGGTGGTAATAATCTATAATTTGCATTATCTCCATGATTCTCTTCTCCATCAGGTGTAACACCGTCAAGATAAGCTACATCAAACTCTTTAAATTGACCTTGATATGATATAGGGATAACTGCTTTTTTCATTATGCTTGCTTTTTCTCCAAACTCTGCAATATCGGCATTGGTATTAACTGGTTGATAATTAAATTTATATGGTTCACTATTTGGCTTTTCATATACATTAATTTCATTACCTTCAATATCTAGTTGCGTTCCAACTTTACTTGCTATATAAACATCTTTTCCCCAATTGTTAGGATTTATATTAACTATTGGTATCATTTAGGAATACCTGCCTTTGGAACTAGTTCTCCTAACAGATCGTTTGATAATAGCGATGTTAAAAATTGAACTGACAATCCATTTTCACTGTAAGATTGATATCCAACTCTTTCCATAGCTTTGTATAATTCAATAGCGCATCTTGTTTGCCAATTCGCTAATCGCTTGTTGTTTTCAGCATTTATTGTTGTTTTTGTTAAATCATAAGGATAAAGTGTATTTAGAGCCACAATTTCTGCGTCATCTAGTTTTAATTTAAACTCTTCGTCCTTTGACTGATTGGCTACATCGCCTAAGATTTCTAGTCGCATTTTCTTTAATTGTTCTTTTTGGCTCATAAATACACTTCCTTACTTAAAAAGTTATATTAAGCAGTAACTGCTTTTGTATTAACTGGATTTGTTGTAGTATTAGTTACATTAACTTTTACTTCCTTAGATGGTTTAGTAAATGTTGTATTTAATCCAGTAATTTTTCCGTGGAACCATTCTGGACCGTGGTCTAATCCAATTTGACCAAAGATTTGATATTTAGTTCCTGCTCCTGTTTTTGCTAATTCTTCTAAGAAGAAGTTACCTTTACCTGGAACTGGTTGTTCAACTGGTCCAATTACTGATGGATTAATTGCTAATACTGTTCCTGCTGGAATAAATTCACCTATTGCTAAATGAACTGTTGTTCCAACTGGTAATATTAAATCTCTTATTTGAATTCCATAAGCACTCATATAAGCTTCTCCAATTGGCATTTTCATTTCTATAGCATCACCATGTAATTGTAATAAGTTAACTGAATTCATTAATAATACAATATTAGAAATATCTCCGCCATTGTCATTGATTTTTTGAACTAAATCATTAACTAACCACATATCTAATGGAGCATTAACTTTACTATCACCTTTGCCACTTTCAGCACTAATTACGTTAGTAGTAATTGCAGCTACCATACCTCTTGTTTTATTAACTGTTGCGTCAGTTGTTGCTTTATTATAAGTTCCTTGAATAAATGTTTTTTCAATACTTCTCTTGATTTTTTCCATCTTTCTTGCAACTTGGAAAGATAATTCATCTTGTGGATTAGCTTGTTGACCTGCTAAGTTAACACCACTTAATGTAGCCATATTAGATTGTTTTGCATATGAAATAGCAACTGATTCCATAAATATTTGAGTAACATTACTCATTTGACTTCTTGTTACAAATGCTGCAGTTGGAGCTGTTAATGAAGCTGTTTCACTTATTTCTGGTATTGCTCCTTCTTCGCTTGTATAATATTGTCCACATACGAATTCTACTGAATTTGTATATTTTACTTTTCCACTTATCATATTTAAAAATGGAGTTTTTGTATTTGCTTTGTTGTATAATAATCCTGAATAATTAGGACAACTAAAGCTTTGTACTGTTTCAGCACCTGTCATTTTTATTCACCTCGTTTAAAATTTCTATCCCTTTTTCTAAACGAGTGCCACACTTTACTTATTTAGTTTTTTTTCTTGTTCTGCTTTGAAAATCTGAGTAGTTAATTCGGTTTGTTTCAAAAAGTCCTTATCCTTTATTGCTTGTTCAAGTTCTTTTTGTAACTCTGCAACCTTATCAACAGGATTAGCACTTTGAGTACCACCTACTGGTTTTGGTGTGCCATTTAACAATTCTGTAGTAGTTTCATTTTTAGTTTGCTCTTTTGTTTTATTTAATAATGTAATAAAATTATTTGCTAATTTTACTGATTTATCACAATCTTCACTTATAATATTTTGTAAAGTTTCTTTTAATTCACTGTCTTCATCAGTAATTTTAATTCCATTATCTAGGAATAAACTTTTTACTGCTAGTTCACTTGTTTTAAGTGCATTTGCTTTTTTATCTACTTCTAATTGTTTTAACTCTGCTTCTCTTTTTTCATCGTCAGTCATTTTTGATTTTTTGAAATCATCATATTCAGTTGATAATGTAGAATAGTTGCTTTCTACTGTTTTATATTTAGCATTTAAATCATTATATTTATCTTTTGGAATCATTAATGTTGCTAAACTCTTCGCAATAGCATCAACTCTTTCTTCATTAGTTGTAAGTGTTTCATCACTTAATACTTTTTCGATTTCTTCTTTCACTTTTATACCTTTCCCACTCTTACGTTTTTATGGATGTCTCGTCTCATCAATGGAGTGTTGTAGATTTATGCTCTCTACAATAAGCAAATTTATATAAACTGATAAATCAGTTCGTATACTAAATGGTCTGGTATGATGGATTCGAACCAACACTTTCTACATCCCAAATGTAGAGTCTTACCAAATTAGACCAATACCAGATGGCAAATCGACTAGGATTTGAACCTAGACAAACAGTTTTGGAGACTGTTATGCTACCGTTACATCATCGAAATATGGTGCCGAAAGTAAGAATTGAACTCACAACCTACTGCTTACAAAACAGTTGCTCTACCAATTGAGCTATTTCGGCAAAATTCCAAAGGCTTCTAAAGTTTCTTTGGATTGGACTTACTTATAAGGCTTTATAGAAGTTGTACTTCCTTCAAAGTTTCTTATAATGCCTATTTATTAACCTCTCCAGACTCATCCTTTGAGGCAGATGTCGTCTTATTAAGACTTCCATCACTATTCTCGTTATTTTGTTTTATTTGTTTATTCGCTTGTCCAACAAATAATTTAATCCAATTTTCTATACCACCATAGAATTCCATTGATTTATTAAATGTTTCATTTGGGTCACTATATAATCCACTTGTTGTCATAGCAACATCTGGTGATATACCACTTTGAATTTGATTCATCATACCTTGTGATTTAACTAAGAAATTATCTGATTTATTTCTTGTAAATTTTTGATCTATATCTTTTAATGTTAATGTTTTAATTTGACTATTTGGAGCAAGTCTACATATTCTTAAAATTAATTTAAGTTCTGGTTTAGAGCATCTTTTAAATTCCATTTCATCGCCATCTGCTCTTGCGTCAGCCATTGTCCAACCTTCACCTAAATATCTAGCTTGTCCTGTATCTCCACCACTTGCTTTATCACTATTTTTAGGAATACCTACAATATTTAAAGCAGTATTGAATAATCTATCATGTAATACTTTTGTATTGTCATGTTTTATTTCATTTGATATTAATTTTAAATCTGCTGGTCTACTTGGATCTGATGTTGCGATTTTAATTGCTCCTAAATCAAGTAATCCTTCATAATCTTCTCTATCAATATCTTGATTAACAAATACAAGTAAGCTTTGTATAAATTGTTCTAATCCGTCCATTTCATCAGATGTAATTCTATTTAAGTTATTTAATATATCCATAACTATTTCGATAATTCCTATTCTTGATTTATTTAAGTAATATTCAAATATAGGGATTTCATTTAATATAGTAGGTTTTATAAGTTTAACTTCAAATGCTGATGCAACGCTTGGACTAATCATTTCATAATAAGCATTTTTCGTATATACACTACCTTTTATCGTGTAATCCTTAACACCTCTCGTATAAGTACAACCAAATAGTTTCTTATGAGGTAATCTACTAGAATAAACACAAAATGTTGTTTTACTATCAAGATTTTCTATCATAAAAGGACTATCTTCATTTATATCTGGAAGAACTAATCTGTGTCCTATTCCTGATATATATAGGTCTTCTGCTAATTCAGTATCTTTTGGATATTTATCCTCTGCTAACATATAACTATTTAAAGCTCCTACTTCTTCATTAGCAACATCACCACGTTGTACATACTGTATTGGTTTACCAAAAACAAATGACTTTTTAAATTCAACCATAAAATAAGCATTATTTTCTACTACTTTGTTATTTATAGTTGGTCTTACTTCTTTAACTTTATCTAAAATTGGTTGAAAACCTTTATAATAGTTTTCTAAATAATTAATTTCCCTTGAATTTTGTAAATGAACACTAAATACGTCATTTAATATTTGTGTAATTGTTTGTTCGTTCATTTCTTCTGGTTCATAATCTGCATAAATAATATGTCTACCAAATAGTCTTACTTCATCTTGAACCGGCATTACTGGTTTATCGGTAGGTATTTGTGCATTTGTATTATCATCAACTGGTGTTTCAGTTGTTTTTACTTCTTCATTTTCCATTAATTCACCATCTTTCATACTTTGGTATTCCCAAAATATAAAATAAGGGAACACAACAATAAAAATTAAATTCTTACGGTTATGCTCCCGTGTAGCACTAAACGGTCAATGAAGGGAAAAACTAGACCGTTCGCTACATTTATACATTATTAATAAAAAAATTGTTAGTTACGAAGTATAAAAGTCCAACATAAATTGGACTTATTTGTCAAAAAGGTCGTCTTATAGCAACCGGTTTAGATAAAGCCCCTTTACCAAAAATAATTTCACTTGCATACATACATACTGAATCAATACCATCATCATGTAAATTTGGTTTATCAAAAGAATATTTAGTTATATTATCCATCATTCTACCAATATCAGTATTTGGCCTAACAATCGATTTATCAGGAAATACAATTTGTTTTTGAACAATACCACGATTATTCTTTATTCTTTCTTCTTTTTTAACAGTATTATATTTTTCAATAATAATACACCAATATATACATCTAGCATGTAATCTATCTTCTAGTAGTCGTTTTAATGAAGTATCAATGTTATTTTCAATTACTAATGTTGTAATTCTATGCTCAATTATTTTTTCAATTATTTCACCATATAAATCGTCCATTGGTTTTTGTTTATAAATGGCATCAATTAAATAATGATTACCATTATTGTCATTCTTAAATATTGGCATAGATACATTGTCTTTCCCTTTACGAGCTGTATCTAATGTTGCCATTGAATTTGGTGTTAAATGAACATTTAATAATTCTTCATTTGTATATGTTCTAATACATTCCCATGCAAATTCTCTTCCTGTAGGTGCAATAGGATTTTGTTGATATACACAACTAAATAAAAATGGATCTGTATTTTGTTCAATTTGTTCTGCTATTTGTTGTGGATACACTTCACTACAAGTTGTTTTATGATTTTCATCAAGCATTGGTACGCGAATAACTATCGTTGATTTATCTTCACTTTCCATAACATAAGGATTGTCAGTTGGTTGTAATGGTGATATTTTATTTCTATCTTCAATGATTCTATTTAAAATGTCTTCCGGTGTCCACTGAGTACCAACAAATATAAATTTACATCTTACACCATCTCGTCTATTCCACCATTCAGTATTCCACTTATCATATATTCCTCTATGAACACTTTCACTATTTGCTTCTTCTGCTCCCTTTGTCATATCATCAAATATAATTGCAAATGAAGCTCTTTCTCCAGTAGTTGAACCGTTACGAGTTCTTGCTATATGATTTGATTTAGGAACATTAGCGTTTTTTATTTTCCAATCTGATTCTCTTTCTACTTCAAATGGCTTTCCATTATATAATTTAAACAAAGGAAATATTTCGGCAAATTCAGGGCTAGATATTATTCCCTTAACAGTTCTACTAAAACCTAAAACCAATTCATCAGAATAAGACATTCTTATTACTGAATTATTAATACTTATACCATAACCCCAAGCAGTAAATAATGTTGCCAAATAAGATTTTCCCATTGATGGTGGATAAGATACTACTAGATATTGCAATCTATCATCAAAAGCAATTCTATTTAAAGCATCTACATATGGCTTTAATACATTTCTACGATTTGCTAATACCTTTTTAGTTTGATTAAATTCTATATAATCGCAGAACGATTCAAAATCACGCCTTGCGCAAAAACAATAGGCTCTTTTATAATAATCAAAAAAGAGAGCCATGTTTTCTATATTGCTCCCTTCTGTTAATTTATGTAATATTGGAATTAGTTTAGTCTTTGCTACTTTAACACTACCTAATTCATCTTGTTTATACATTTCTTCAAGAATACTCAAAGCACTATTACACCAGTCTAATTTATCACGTTCTTTCATTTTTGATGATTTAAGAACATTTAATATATCTGTAAAAGTGCTTTCAAGTGTTGTTTCTTGCTTTTTTATTTGGATTTTATCTCCAACTTTTATCATCTAATCACTCTCTCTTTATATTTTCCCATAGAGAGTGCTACACTATTTTATATTATTTTAAATTAAACATTTTTAAAATGTCGTTCCCAGCGTATGTAGTTGGCAATTTGCCATCCCATTTTTCAATAAACTGTTTCATCAAAACTTCATCAGTTACATTTTGTTTTAATAATTCATTTGCTTTATTTGTTGCCTCTGCTTCTACAATTTTCTTTTCAGCTTCGACTTTTGTTTGTTCAAGTTCTTGTTGTGCCTTTAATACATTCTGTTCTGCAACTGCTTTTTGTTCTATTGCTTGATTATAAGCTTCACTAAAATCAAAATTATTTATTGCAACCGATACGCTATTTATTCCATAATTTTTGATTCTCTCATTTAATGTATTATTAATATCAAGTGATATCTCACTTCTCTTTGTCACTAATTCTTCTGATGTATATTTTGAAATAACACCTTTGATTGTTTCCTGAATTGCAGGTTCTAATATAGTGTCACTATAATTTATTCCAACTTTTTTATACAACTCTACAACATTAGTTCCATCAATTTGATAATTTATAGAAACCTTAATATTGTTAACTATTTGCATATCTTTAGTTGAAGTACTTAATGTGTCTTTATTTTCGTATTTTTGTACTTTAATATTTATTTTTTCTATTTTTTCTATTGGAGATTTAAAAATTATACCTTCGTTAGTTGTACTACCAACAATTTTGCCAAATCTTGTTTTTATTCCAATCTCTCCTGTTTTTATTGTTGAAAAACAACCAAACAAAATTATAATCAACCATAATAAACTGATAATCATTCTAGGTTTAAATTCCCATTTTTCTTCTTCTGTATTTATTCCTAATAATCCTGCCGTAACAACGACTAAAATTATACTTAATATTATTAAAAACATCTTTTACACCTCTATTCCTTTGGCATTTCTATGACCATATTAATGCCTTTTTTTACACACTCAGTAATATATATGTCTAATTCTTTTTTAACTTCTAATGTTCTTTTATTTGTAGGATATTTTGCCACTACAATATTGTTATCAGTAACAATTACATTTTCTAGTTCTTTATCTTCAAAATAATCTCTATCAACACCTAATTTAGTTGTAATTAATTCTACTAATTTTGATTTAGGTTGTTCTTGATTCTCTAATACTCTTTTAATATTATCTCTATAACTATTACCTACTAAAGTGATAAGTTCATCACTTGTCATTTTCTTTTCTTCTAATAGTGATTTTAATTCATCACCAATTATCATTTTAGGATTTCTTTGACCAATTCCTAAAAATTTCACCATTCCTGTAAATTTTTCATCTTGACTTATAATTAACATATTATTCATTTTCTATTCCTTCTTTCCTTAAATAATCTAATAGACAATTGATTTTAGAAATACAATCATCTATATGTTTTGTTGCAAAGCCTTCTTCATCATATGATGCTTTTTGCTTTTGTTTTCTTTTTAATTCCCTTTCAAAATAATCAATCATATGTGTTTTTACTGGTATTGTCTGAATAGTACCATCATCATTAAATATAACAAAATCACAATTTAATAACACTTTATTAATCCTGCACCAGCCTATATCATTTGTTATTGATGACTTAGCAAATCCTAATGTTGAATATGTTTTACCATTCTTGCTAAAACGACCATCTTTAAGTCTAAACAAACCATTTCCATTGTTTCTTATTTTTACGCCTAATACCATATTTGCCTACTTTCTTCCAAATATTTCTTTCAATAAACCGAACACTAAGGCACATGCTAATCCATGCCAAAATGTCCATACAAATTTTATACCAAATGCCCATATTATTAAATTACCTAATCCCCAAAATATAAGGGCTGATAAACTTAATACAAAGGCAATCATTAATATCGTTCCTAATCCAATTAATAAATATTTCATCTATTCACCACCTTAAAACAAATCTTTTTTAACTTCTTTTATCTTTCTTGTTGTCATATTTTGTAATATTTTAAAATCTATTTTTGGATTCTTAAATTCTTTTAAAATACTCCACATTTCTTCTGTAATCAAGCAATGGAATACTGTACTTAATAGTTGTGGTATTTTTCTGCTTGTCCAACCATCTAATGCAATTTTAGAATATTCTTTTTCAATTAAAGTGTCTGTAATATATTTATCTACTATTTCTTCTTCAACACATTTACCATTGCTAATGATATTTGGAGCCCATACTTTATGATGTTTTTCTTTAAAGTCGTTTCCAACTATTTTTGCCCAAGTCTTTCTACCATATTTATTACAATAATCATAATTCTTTATAACTATTCCTTCGCCATTGCCCATGCCATCTTTGACTAAAAATTCTCCTGTTTTATCAAGACATTTAATAAATGTATCATAATTGCCATTTTTAACAATACAAATTGGTGGAATATAATCAATATTAAATTCTTCTAACATAGATTTGTATGTTTCATAAGTTAAATATTCAACATTTTCTTCATCAATATCTATTGTTACATCAAATACATAAAATTTCCTCCATGCGTCATCTCTATAGGTTTTTAGTGCGTGAGGAACAAGCCATTCACCATATAATCTATGATTTGGATGTTTTTCAAAATATTTTATGATCCTTTCATCATTAATCATAGCATTCATAAACCCTGCATTGTCTTTATCAAGAGTTAATTCTCTGTTTCTACTACCAAAATGTAATCCGTTTTCATCTTTCCAAATCGATGAATTAGTGCCATCTATTTTATAAAATACATAACACAAACCTGCATCAATACCTTCGACCTCATCAGTTCCATATCTTTCTATATGCTGATATTTTTTAAAACTCATTTAATTTCACCTACTTTTTTTATTATTTCTTTCAATTCTTTTTGCCCCTCTTTTGAAGCTGGTTGAGATACCATGTTTACTAATACACCCTGTTGTAAACCTAATGCTTTTTCATATTTAACAAGAATTTTACTTCTAAACGGCCACTGGCCATGAAAATAATTTGATATATTTTGAGGGGTTGTCCTACTTTCGCCTAGTTGTTCTTCTATTTTGTTTAATTCTTGGCATAATTTAGCATTAGTCCATTTTTTCTTATGAAGAATCATTTGTATATAATCAGATACATTTATCATTATTTATTTCTTCACCTTCATCTGTAATATAATGACTCAAATCAGTAAAATGCTTATCTGGATTAAATGGTATTTCACTTGGAAAGTTTCTGCTTAAATAGTAATGCCCACCATCTACTGATACCTTCCCACATTTGCATCTTTTGTAATCGTGTACAGTTTTGCTTTCTATAATGTCACCACAATAATTGCATTTTATTTTGTTAGTTATTATTTTCATTTGCCACCTCATTTATATAATCAATACACTCTTGTTCAGAATCAAATTGCTTTTCAATATTACCTGCCATTAAATATTCCTTATCATTATCACGTCTCCAACAACCTGCCCAATCAATCGGTCTTACATACCATTTTTTACTTATATATAATTGTCCATAATAATAATTTTTTAATATTTCAGCATTTGTTGGTGGTATATATTCATTAGTCATTATTAATCACCATATTTTACTATTGAATCCAATCTACTAACACAATCTTGACATATTGTTATTTGATATACTTGAGATTTATGTGCTTTGATTACAAATACTTTCTTATCTTTTCTTTTTATTTCATCACCACAACAAATACATTTACCTTTTGTATCTAATTGTCTTAAATTTGCATTCATTCTTCCACCTCTTTTATTATTTGAATCGTTCTGGCTCGTCCATTTTGAGTTTTTATATATCCTTTATCTTCTAAAATAAGCAATTTCTTAAATACTGTGTTAACATCACACTTTAATATATTGGCAAGTTCACGATTTGTAGGACTATAGCCATATTCATTAATAAACCATTCAATTGCTTCCAATAACATTTTTTGTTTAATTGTTAACATCTAATCACTAGCCTTAAAGTTATATATTGGTTTAATTATTTTAATAATATCTACTGTATCGCCTATATTATCGATTATTTCTTGCATTGGTTTATATACGAATGGAGCTTCATCAATGGTATTTTCGTTTACTGATGTCGTATAAATATCTTTCATACTTTCTTTATATTCATCTAAATTAAAAGTTTCTTTTGCTTTCATTCTAGACATTATTCTACCTGCTCCGTGAGGTGCTGACTGATTCCAATCATCATTGCCTTTCCCAATTCCAATAATACAACCATCTCGCATATTCATTGGTATAAGCACTTTTTCTCCTTTTTTAGCAGATATAGCGCCTTTACGAACTATGTTATCTTCAAATGATATATAATTATGTATTGTTTCAAAATAGTTTTCACATAACCAATCCATACAATAACAAATTATATATGCAATATAGCTTCTATTCTTAATTGCAAATTCTTGGCATATTTTCATATCGTGTAAATAATCTTCTCTATATTGCCCCTCTAAATATGCTAAATCCTTTGGTATTTTCTTATGATCTGTTTTATATTTTTCTTTTAATTCCATTAAAGCAGATTGTATTTCTTGTTTTCTTCCTTGTTCTTTATATGTTTTGATTAATTCCTGTTGTTTTTCTTTATATTCACCAATATTATAGTTACATAATTGATTAGCTAATTCTTGATAATACTCTGCTACTTGCTTTCCTAAATTTCTTGAACCTGTATGAATTACTAGATATTTATTATTATTTTCATCAATATCAATTTCAATAAAGTGGTTACCGCCACCAAGTGTTCCAATACTTCTTTCTAATCGCTTTGTATCTTTCAGTTCTCTATAACACTTCAAATCTTGTAATTCTAAAAATTTATATTTTCTCTCATCATGAACTTCAAATCCACTAGGGACATATTCTCCAATAATCTTATCTAATTTTTCTAAATCTAAATCAATATTGCCTAATTCAACGCATAACATACCACAACCAATGTCAACACCAACAATATTCGGAATCACTTTATCACCTAAATTACCAGTAAAACCAATTACACACCCTTTACCAGCATGAACATCTGGCATTATACGAATTTTACTATCTTTAAATGCCTCTTGGTCTAATAATTCGTTTATTTGGTTTATTGCTTCTTGTTCAATATCATCAGTAAATATTTTTAAGTCTTTCATTTAATCAACCTCATTTTCATAAATGTTTCCTATTATTTTCATTCTATCTAAATGTTTCATAGAAGAACTAGGAATATGACCTTTTATTTGAAAACTAGCCGTATCTTTATTCCAAGTTATAACACCAATTTCATCAGGTTTAGTCCATTCATAATCAAACATAACTTTATCTCCATCAAATATCATCTTACCATTTTTATCTTTTAGTCCTGTATATTGCCCTATTGTTTCTGGAATCACTTCATTTTCTTGATAAAAAACATCACCAACTTCATTGCAATCATTATCTCCAATATAATAATTATGTTTTTCATAAGAGAAATCTTGAATTAAATCTCCATAAACCCACTTATTGTTATCTGCTCTTTTTCCTCTAAACAATATTTCTCTATTCATTATTCCTCCACCTTTCTTTAATTTTCTGGCATTTGATATGGATAATTTAATCCTTTTATCTTTTCTTCCGTTAATACATTTTTACATGCAATTAAACTATCTCTATCTTTTGCTATATTTATAGTATTAATTAGCATTATTCTTTCTTCTATTTCATCTAATACTTCAATGACTCTTTCTTTTGTTTTATAAATACCTAAACAATTTGTTATAGCAAATGAACTTTTTGACCATATCTCATTTTTGTCGGCATCTCTCCAAATATCTATAACTCTTGTTAACACTTCTTTATCTTGACTTCTAATCCATAATTCCATCTATTCCACCTCATTTAACAACCATAATAATGTCTCCAGTTCTGTTCTCATTGAACATTTAGGGTTTTTCTTTAAATATTCTATTCTTTCTCGAATATCTTCTTCATTTTTGATTGATTTATATTTTTGATAAAAGTTATATAATAATTTATATTGATTGTATACTTCATATAAGGCATACATATTGTCTTTTATATTATCTTTATTCATAATTACCTCTCAATAACTTGTCCATATATTCATCAGATATATTTTTATAATCTATTTTTCTACCTGTTTCAAAAAAATATTGAATCAATGCTTTAACACATGCACAAGGTAAATCACTTCCGTCACAATAATCACAAGCAAACCAATATCCACAAGCATTTAAGCCAGTTTCATCACTTTCTTTTCTAATTTTGTCACTATCACAATAAGTCTGAAACAAAGCTTTCCATTTTTTCTTATCATAATCAGTAACAATAGATTTATCTATGTAAACACTATCATCAAACAATTTATTCATCAATCTCACCTAGATAATTTCTTCACCAATTAAAGCATTTCTAATGTTCGTTTCTTCTTGCTTTAATATTTTATAGCTATTATCAAATTCCTCTACTGTCATACCATATCTTCCGCCAATATCACATTTTAAATAGATTCTATAATTGCCAATATTTTTTCTAACAAACAAAGTTAAAGATTCAAATTCTTTACAAAAAGTGCAAGGAACTCTTATTTCTCCTCTTCTTTGAAAATCACATACCTCGAATCCAACTTGTTTAATTTTATTTGCAAATTCAATATAGTCTTTTTTTATTTCGTATGATTTTACATATTGTTCGTATGTAGCAACCAAATTTTCTAAATATTTTTCTTTTAATTCTTCTAATTTTGATTCTAATATTTGCCTTACTTGTTCTAGATTCTCTTCTAGTTCAAAAAAACATTTATAAGTAGTTTTATACCCACTCCAAGCATCAGACATATATTCTTTGTTATTTATTTCATCAAAATATACATCTTGAATTGCTGAAATAAATTGTTTGCTACTAACAACATCCGATATTTCTAGATATTTATCATTTTCATCTAACATTGTCTTTAAATCTTGATTTAATTGAATTTTATAACTTTTATAATCAGTTTTTGTATCCCAATCTCTTTCTTTTTTTTCAACAATACAATTTACAAACATTTTTTCTACAATTTCTTTAAACATATTTTTGTATTCATCTAAGTTCATCATTATTCTTCCACCTCACTTTTTAAATGACTAAGTTTAAATTCATTAAAAGTTGATAAATATATTCTTTTACCTCGCATACACAACCACGGATTCATCATTAAACATTTTTGATTTTTCTTATATGGCACTTTATGAATAATATCATCTGCTATCAAGCCTTTTAATTGTCTTTTTATAGTAGTTTCACTTACTTCACATACCTTTGATAAATCTTTTAATCGAATGATTTTGCCATTGTCATAACAACATATATTGTCCATATAACCAATATGGCAAGTTAAATAAGGAAGTATTGAATATTTTTTACAATATTTATCAAATATTTTTGGATTGATTTTGATAAAATGATATTTTATATCGGTAGTATCATTTAGATATTGCAACACTCCCTTTCTGATAACTTTATCACCATCATCAAGTGTAGCAAATCTTTGGCCTTCTTTAATAATTTCAATAACTTCAAGGTTGTTGTCAACCAAATACAATTCTGACACTACTTATCATCTCCTAATTTATAGTGTTTATTTATACTTAAACAACTCACCAACTTTATTTTTTTTATGTATGATTTTCTAAATCTTACACCATTTTCTCTTATATTGTTGCCTACAAAATAATGATTTTTCATATCTAATAATTTTGTTTTATTCATATAGTCATTAGTTGAATATAAATAACCCTTAAAGGTATCATTATCAAATAATACGACTTCTACCATTTTGTTTAGATATTTTTGCTCAAATTCATTTCTTGTCATTATTACCTCCCTTATTTTTTATCCCAATTATCTATTTCAACATCAAAACCACGCTCTTGTAGCATCTTCGTTGCATACTTATAATTTGAACCGTAAAATGTATGAGTTGATAAATATATATGTTTTTCACAATATTCTTTTGTAGTCATTTCAGGACAATTGCAAGTAAAATTATCTTCATCAGGTACATCACAAACCGGAACAATCCATCCACAATAATCACGCACTATAATTTTGTATTTATCATTTGGTGAAACTTTTGATAATTCTTCCCAATTTTTAATTAGTTTTGTCATCTGATACTCCTATTGTTTCTTTATATTTTTGTAAAACATCTTTAAAAACTAAAAGTTCAGGAATTACATCTCTTAGAATATCATAATCTAATTCTGTTTCTTTAGTTTTTTGTAATTCTTTTATTTCATCTTCTAAATACTTTATAAACTCTTTTTGTTGATTTTCTAATATAATTACTTTATCTTCACATGTACTAGCATATTTATGGTCCGCTACATTTATTTTTGAATTATTTTCAAGTTGTTTCTTTAATTCTTGATTTTCTTTTTGAATATCAACACTTTCATTGTGTGTTTGTGTAAATTGATTAATCCATTGTTTTCTGTCCAATTGTAAAAACTCTATTATATCTAATAAAACAAGTTCATTTAATTGTGCTAAGGTTATTCTATCTTTAAATGCTAATTCTTCTATATTCATTTACTCATCACTCTCTACTTTCTCTAGTTCTTCTAATATTTGTAATAAATTATCAAAATCTTTATTTCTATAAATAACCCAATAAGGTAATTTTTTATCTGTATAGTAACTTTGTTTTTGTTTTATATATTCAATAGCCTTACCAATAATTTCTTTTTGCTTTTGGCTTTCTTCTTTCAATTCTAAAACCATGTCTCTTAATGTTTCTTTATCATACTCCAATGAGAATACACCATTTTTCATGAATCTTTCTTTCATTTATTACACCTCTTTATAAAATTCCAACATATTATTAACCTCAAGTTTTGTTAGTAAATCAATATCTTCTTCCTCTAATTTATTAGTTGGTGCTAATATTTCAAGTGTATCTTGGTCTAAAATTAAATGCTTAGATATTTTTAAATAATAACAATCATCTTTATTGGCATACTTGTAACTTTGATATTCATAATTTTCAATGAACTCATCTCGTTTATCTTTTCTTAATTTATATCTCATATTTTTATTCATATTCTTATTTTCCCCTTCTTTTGGTATCATTTTTGGTCCCTATTTTCATATGGTAATTGGTCCATTTATGAACCTTGTAAAAACATCAATTTCTCATTATTTTATAAGGCTTAATCATGTATTTTAATCATGAAGTGCTTCTCTATCAGTAATATCACCTTAAATATTAGTATTTATAGCTATCATTCTGTAAGATGTAGCGTTTATAAATACGTAAGCCTATATCAACATTGTTCTAATTGTAATTTATCATTATTTTTACTATCAATTCACTATCAAAGTTGAAAAATAGGTAAATTTTATTATTTTATATCAATTTAGCAATTTAATATTATATATAAGTGCTTTTGTTATTTTTTATAGGATTTTGGGAGTAAAAAAGCCCCCTGGTACCCCTTAAAAAATAGGGTTAGGGTGTTAACGTTCGTTATTACTATAATAAATTGTTGTTTTATAAGGGTTAAAACAATAATAAACAATGCATTAAATCACAGCAAAAAAACACTATAAAATAACAATATAGTGTTAAATAATTATATATTTTTGAAATTAGAGAGGAAAGCAAACTTCTGTTACAATTTAAATAATAATAATAATAATAATAACAATAACAAACAATTAATAACAATTAATAATAATACAAATAAATATAATAACAAAAATATATCTATATAAATATACCCACATCATAATATATCAATAATACAGTATCACACCGCCAAAATGCATATATAATACAATAATACTAACTATATAAATATATCAAATATACACCAAATAAATATATAAATAGTATGCAATTTATAGTATAGTTTTATATAATTTATATATAATAATACTATAGCAAATATATTGTAAAATAATAAATAAATTATAGTAAAAGTGTTGACAAAACATAATAAAAGTAGTATAATTAATATAGGAAGTAAGGAAAAGGGAAAACCCAAAACATAGTTATCAAATGGGGTTTTGGTAAATGTGAAAGGAGTTGAAAAAATGAAAGTTAACCCTACTACATCAAAGCATAAAAAAAAGGCTATAAAATGGGAAAATGTTATTTGCTCCGCTTATGCAATAATAACATTGTTCAAATACTTTATAACCTCAAACCCGAATATATTATTTTTAATATTTGACTTAACAATTGACGCTTGTTTAGGTCAATTAATATATAAAATAATATACCTATATAGGAAAAAAGAGTTGTTCGACTAAAAACAAAATTCCCTTTTCCACTTCCATTATATTATTAAATAAAAAAAATGTCAAGCATGACATAATGGGAGGAATGAAAAAATGTTAAATCAAATAGTATTAGTTGGTCGATTAGTTCAAGACCCTGAAATAAAAGAACTAGAAAAAGGAATCAAAACAAGTTATATAACTTTAGCAGTTCCAAGAAATTATAAAAATAGTGATGGAATTTATGAAACTGATTTTATTAATTGTGTTGTTTGGAAGAATATCGCTGATAATGTAAAAGAATATTATAAAAAAAATGATATTATCGGTGTTAAAGGTAGGATACAAACAAAACAAGAAGAAGACAAAACCATAGTAGAAATAGTAGCCGAAAGAGTTACATTCTTATCAAGTAGAAAGGAAAAAGAAGAGGAATAACAACCTCTTCCTTATCTATGGTGATTATATGAAAAAAATTGAAAATTATGAAGAATTTATAAAACTGTGGAACATAAACCACAAAAATAGATATTGGGGAAACAAAAAAATTTCCCCAGAACATGAACAAGAAATTATAGAAAAAGCGAATATCAAAGATTTTAAAAGATATGTTATTTATATGCTAGATGATAATTACCATTTTATAGTTATTGATACAAAATGGACAATTGACAAAGATTTATATTATGACGATGAACAAGAGCCGCCAAAAGTTACATTAAATTATTTTAAAGCCAAAAATCAAGTAAATATTAAATATACTAAAATTGACAAAGAAGAAACAATAAAACCTTATTTTATAATTAATTATAGTGGCGATGATAAGCAAGTATGTATCAATAGAGATATTTATCTATCTAATTATTACGACAAATTAAAATGGGCACAAGATAAAAATTTATTTGTAAGATTTTTGACTGATGACGAAGTAAAAGACTATAACAATATAGTTGATGAACTTAACAATCAATATGACAAAAGATTAGAAAATTATTATAAAAAATATAATCAAAACATATATGCCATTGGTTATTGGGTAAATAGATAGGAGTTGAGAAAATGAAAAAATATGAAAAAGATTGTTTAATTGTTTTAAAAGGCGGAATTTTAAAAAGTTATTATTTTAGTGATGAATTTGTGGAAAACGATAAAGAATTAGTTATTGAATTTGCTAACATATGGGATGAATTTTACAATAATGATTGTTGTGTATTTGGAGCAAGTAACACACATAAAAATAATGATGATTTAAAAATAAAATTATGCAATATTTTAGATAAAATGTTTGACTTAAACATTAAGATAATGAACGGTTGGGATAATAAAAATTACAAAAATAAAGAAGATTATAAAGACTACATTTTAAACTATGGGAAAGAGGCTTAATATGGAATATATAACAATTATATTATTATTAATAACTACCCTACTTCTTTATAGATTAAATTACTATAAAGAAAAATATCAAATATATTATAACAATTATAAGCAATGTTTAAATGCATTAAAAGGATATGACCCGAAGTTAAAGGCATGCTTAGAAAGTAAAGAGGTGTAAAAATATGAAAATTGGAGATTATGCTTTTGTAAAAAATTACTACAATGATTTAGGTATTGGGAAAATTAGAAATATACATACTAACGGTTTTTATGAAAAACAAGTTGAGATTGCGTTTGCTAATTCAGTTCATAGCGTCAACATTTCAAGTGTTGTATCTAATAGTGACATCGATTATCTAAAAAAATTATATAAAAATGAATATGATAAAGAGGTGTAAAAATGTTTAACTGGGAAGAATTGAAAGAAAATAATACTTTAGAAGATTTTTACAATATACTATGTAGAAATAAACCGCATAGAAATAGTAAAAAATATAAAGAATGGGATTATTTGGAAAGTGTTGCATATGAAGAATTACTAAACGATAACGAAAATATAAAAGAATGTGATAAAATAATAAATAAAATTATTGAATACTTAAAAAACGAAAAAATGGAGGTGTTAAAAAATTATGAATAATAAAACATATTGTTATATAAGAATCAGTACTGACAAACAAGAATATGATAGACAAATACAAATTTTCAAAGATAAAGGCTATATAAACGGTGTTAACTGTGAATATATAGAAGAAACTTTCACAGGAACCAAAACAAAACGCCCCGAATTTGACAAACTAATTAAAAAAATGGAAAAAGGCGACACTCTAGTATGTGAAAGCCTTTCTCGTCTATCTCGTGGTGGTGTTATTAAAACGCTTGACCTTATAACTGAATTTATACAAAAAAAACAAATAAACGTAATTATATTAAAAGAAAATTTTAATTTATTAGCAGGAGAAAAACCAGACGCAAACACCAATTTACTATTGGGTATCTTCTCAGTACTTGGGCAATTTGAAAGGGATTTAATAAGTGAAAGAACAAAAGAAGGTTTAAAAGCAGTAAAAACAAAAGGTACAAGATTAGGAAAACCAAAAGGCCAATATAACACTAAAGAAAATTTTATTGCAACGCTTGAAAAAATGTTAAACGAACACATCGGACAAGGAAAAGCATGTTTATACACTAGATACCCATCTAAAAGTTTTCAAAACGATATAAAAAAATGCTATAATAAATATAATACTAAAGATTATCAAGAAATATTAATAAAGATTAAGGAGGACAACACCGAATGGGAACAATTTTAATAATTGCATTGGCTTTATGGTGTGGACTGTGTGACTTTGCAAAAAAACAAAAATAGTCAAATTAAAAAGACTATTTTTTTTATTAATTATTTATACAGGAATAGTATTATATTTTTATTGTTTTAATGCTCCATATTTACCTATTTTTAGCCATTTTAAGCAACGTTTTAAATTATAGTATAATTGTATTAATTTGGCATTTATCAAGCTAATAAGTTCATAAAATAAAGTCATATTATTTAATAAAATATAATGAAAAGATGTATAAGAATACACCTATTCCCCCACAGGCAAAGTCACAAAACTTTTTCCAGCCCCACTGTCAAAAAACTTTTTCCAGTCAATCTTTTTCCATACCTACATTTAAAACTTCTTCCAAACACTTTTCAAGATATCTTTTAAGTTCTTTATTAACTTTTATATCAATATATTTGCTTCTATATGAGCATTCTTGTTCTATATGTTTTATGTTTTTATCTAATTCATCAATAACATTTGTGATATACAATATCATTATTGCATTTTGTTTTAATATTTTATTATTCATACTAATCTTTTTCCACCTCTTCAAATTCGGCTTCTATTATATTATCTCTTTTTAATGCTTCTAATTGTCTATTTATATCATCAACATCAGTAGCTTTTTCGTGTTTAACAACAATAGGTTGTTGTGCTTCTACTTTTCCCATTGTTTTTTGTAAATACATAGCTGATATTTCTCTAACTTCTCCCATAAGTCCGCCTGTTGCTAGTACACCCAATAAATATGAATGTATATAGTCCATAACTTCTCTTTTGTCTGGGTCGACTAGCCAATTATTATATGTACTTCTACTTATTCCCATAAATATTGAAAAACTTTCGACCGTTGGTGGGAATTTTTTAATTTCATTAATCTTATTTATCATTTCGAGGTATAAATTAAAACCTAGCATTATTTCCTGTGGTGTATATGTAATATTCCCTACATTTGCAACTTCTAACATACTTCTTTGTGCTATTAAAGACATTATTTGTATGTTGTTAACTTTTTCTTCGCCTTTATTTTTTAATAATTCAACAATATAGTTAGTAAGTTCATTTGTTTTTTCTTTTAATGTTGGTAATAGTTTTTCTTTTGTTTCTTCTCTTATTTTATTTACAAGTTGTTCTTTTTCTTGAATTTTTTTTTCTTTGTTTTTGCGAGTCGATTCCTTCAAATTTTGTGTATGTTCTTCAGTTCTAATCCTTGTCATTTTTCCACTCACTTCTTTTTAGATATTCTACATATTTATCATCTTTATATAAACCATATTTATCTTTTTCAGGTAATTTCCAAGAATCGTTCAGTTGTAATCTTTCTCTATCTCTGGGACTACCTGTTTGCCAATCAGAATACGCCCATATATCTTTTTCCAAAACGCTGTAATAAATATTTGTACAACTTAATGAATATTTATAAAACAACCAAATAGCATAATCATCCCAAGTTTTAAAGTCAACTTTATATCTTGAATATTTTTTATTTATAAAAGAAATAAATGTTCTGTCGTATCTACTTATATATCCCATATTATAATTCCTCGTGTAAAATATTGTATTTTTTCTCGTTGTTTATATATACTACCTTTTTGTCATTAGAATCTAATCCTGCTTTTGAAATTTCTACAATATCATCTATTAATTGTTTTAAATTGCTTACACTATTTAATCCATCATAATCAAAACCATAATCTATAATCATTTGAAAATATTTGTTTTTTATTTTAATTTGTCTTTCTAATTTATCATTTAACATTTTCATCACCATTGTTAACTTTTTCCAACATATCAATCCAATCGATTATTTCAAATGGTATATTTTTAAATTCTTCTTCTGGGCATTCTTTTAATTTTAATAAAGATAATTGTTGTCTAATATGAAATATTATTCTATATAATGTATCTGTTTTATCTCGTTCATTTTGGTATAATGCCATAATTTGATTATTTAATTGCTTTTGTTTATCTAGTTCTTTTAACAAGTCTTTATTTAATCCTTCTGATATTATAAAACAACATAATGTTGTAAATATCGCTATAATAACTACATTAATTACTGTTTCCATATTCTATAATCACTTCCACTCTTTCTTCTTCTGAGTAATATTTTTCTATTTCTAAATAAGCCACTTGTGAATCATCTTTATATGCTACACCATTAAGCGAATCACATATTATTTTTGCTATATTATCACTATCGGGCTTTTTTAATTGTTCAGTTCCAATCAATAAATTATATTGCTTTTTAGATATACTTTTATTTGGCTTAAAATAGGCTTTTATGGACATTTTAACAACTCCAGTATATTCTTTATTAAGTTTATCTTTACATTGCTCTATTGCCGATAATTTAACTAATTTTTCATACTCTTTTGTTTGCTTTGGGTTATACGTTGATACATAATCGCCTATCTTACGAAATCTAGGCCTTGCCTTTCCTTTTGGCTTTCCAGATACTATAAATTTAATCGTCATAGTAATCATAATCCCCATCATCTTCATCAAGAGCTATATTGTAAATATTTGCAACAAATTCTTTTAACTTCTTAACTCTGCCTTCTTTATCTTGTAAAATATTATCTAATTCTTTAATTTTATCTTTCTTTTCCTTAATTGTATTATCTAATTTTTTAATTTCAACTTCTTTGTTATACTTTGCTATTCTTTTCATTGTTGTTTCATCTAGCATTATGTTATCTAATTGTTCACAATTTCGTATTTCACATTCAAAATAATTATACATTGGAGGAATATATTTCCTTTCAAAATCCTTTGGAGCAGTTATTTCAATTGGCTCACCACTATTTATTCCGAAATTACCAACAGTTCCTACTGTATATTGTATATTTTCGTCATCATAAATTATAATTTTTGGGTTAGAAACTCGCTTTATCTTATTCATTATTCATTTTCCTACTTTCTATCAAAAAAGAGAGAATTATAGTATTCTCCCTTCAATTATCTAATTTGGTGCTCGTAATAGGACTTGAACCTATAAGGGATAACTCCCAGCGGATTTTAAGTCCGTCTTGTTTACCAATTTCAACATACGAGCAAATAATAAAACAATATAACAACTAGGTCCAATGTTGCTAGATGGCCTACTATGTTTTCAATAGGTATATTGTTTTACTAGTATCTTTAATAGATACCGTCTAATGATATAGATAGGAATCGAACCTATCACAGCATGCTTTAAACGTTAGTTCTCCAACTATATATCACTAGACACTACCTACTAGAGATAGTATTAACAGGTTTTGATTTGTCGTTTTTAATTCTAGACAATGGAGCCCTCTCTATCTTCTCTCCTAGAATATTTATTTCTCTTGTGAGAAACAAAATGAGCATAGTGCCTTATAGACACCATATCAAGTAAATCCGATGTATAAGGGTTCAAACCTTATTTATTAAATGCTCATATAATCAACACCCGATTTACTCAATATGCTACCTATAAGATAACACTTAATATTCTTTGGCAATTTGTTAAATAGTGCTTCTCACACTAATTCATTATGAACAATTATTATTCAGTCAATGGCAAGTATTAGTCCTGATAAGGAGCGACCTTATTTCCTCTAATACCTAGTATAAATACCCTAGACCATATTGGATTCATTACCAACAATTTTCACACACGTTAGAAGCATTAATTTAAAAAAACCTTTTTTCTTGTTAATCCTAATTATCCATGTAATCTTGCAGATTTGTGCTACTCAAACTAGGCACTAGTCTTATACATATATCTCTATATCTCAACTGCAACAATCGATTTATGGTATCTTATTTTCACTCTATATCACCACAATATAGTATTACTAATAAGTTATCGTCCTGTTTTCCATAGGCGGTTTTGATTATCGACGACTAGACCTCTATACCTTATAACATTTCATAACAAACCACTATTATCTCTTTCCCTACATTTTGTAAGTCTCAGCTTTTTAAATGAGTTTCCTCTCAGCTCACTCAATCCATTACAAATTCGCACTCATAACTAATAAGAACAAGATAACATCCATACTACATTGCATTGTAGTCTGTCATATGGTTTATTTAACAAATTGTCAAAGAATATTAATATTGGTTGCTCTCCCTAGATTCGAACTAGGACATTACAGATTCAAAGTCTGTTGCCTTACCATTTGGCTAGAGAGCAATATGTGAGAGAACCGGGAGACAGTTCCCTCATTATAGAAAGGAGGTGATATTTGCATATCACGCAATGTTTTCCATTGCATTTATAGTTTATCAATAAATTTACTATCAAATCACTATCAAATTTCAATTTTTTATATTTTTTTTTAAATTTCTATAAATTCTCCAAATAGATGCGATAGACGATGGATATATATCATTCGTATAATTTTCACATGCAATCTCTTCCACAGCTTTACTTGGATTAATACCATTAATTATTTTCAAATAAAGTCTGTATTCTATTTTATTATCTGATAATTTTGCTAAGTTATCTTTACATTTTTGCAGTAATTTTTCTTTCGTTTCTATAAGTGAATTCAACTTACCATCAGAATTTAAATTGTTTAATGTGTCGATTTCAATTAATAAATCATTAATGTATGGTATACAATCCATTTATACCCCTTCTTTCGTTTTAATCTAAGAAATTGTCATCAATTTCAACTTCATTTCCAAAATCTTCATATGGGTCTGATTTTACTGACTCAGTAGTAGTTTCATCACTCGTTTTTTTACTACCTAAGAATTGTACATTACTTGTCATTATCTCAAATGATGTTCTATTATTTCCATCTTTATCAGTATAATTACTCATATTGATTGAACCATCAACAAGTATTAAACTACCTTTATTTTGATATTGAACAAGATTTTCAGCAGGTTTTCCCCAAACCGTTACAGGAATAAAATCTGTACCTTCATTCATTCTATTTACTGCTAGATTAAATCTGCAATATGCTTTGTTTGAACCAGTATATCTTAATTCTAAATCTGTAGATATTCTTCCTACTAAAGTTACTTTATTAAACATCTAATTTCAACTCCTTTAATGTGTATTCTTTATCTTCTTCCATGCCATTATACATAGTTCCTTTTTTAAAATTTGGTAAGAAAATTTCTTCGGCATTATTTAAACTAATAGAAATATAACAATTTCCGTCACAGCAATTTTCTTTAACAATATTGATAACTCTATTTTTAAATGGTCTAATAACAGCTTTTAAATATCTTTTTTCTTCATCATCTAGTATTTCTTTTTCTTGAATAAAACCATTTTCCACTTCTATTGTTCCTGTATAATTGCTTGGTAATGATTTGAAATGTTTTTGTTTTACTACATATTCAATATCGTCTAAATCAAAATACCATTTTGAAAACTTTGTATCTTCTTCAATTTCAAAGCGAACACCGATTATGGTTGACTTTATCTTGGATATAGTAACGATTTTCCCTATATACTTATCCATTTTTCCTTCACGATTCCAATTTTTTCCTCTTCTATTTTTTAATTTTACTTTATCTCCAGCTTTTAATTTCATTATTTAACCACCAATTTACCTTTCTTATCAATAATTCCATATCTAGTTAGTATTTCCTCAACTTCTTCTTTTGTTTTAGCAATTCCAACATGTGCTTTTACTGTTTTAACTAAATCATTAAGTTCGTTTATTTTGTTAATCATTTCGTTTTCGAGGCTTTTAATTTCATCATTTTTAAAGTCACTATTAATAAAATAACCAAATTCACAAATTGATGTTTTATGTTGTAATTCTTTTTGATAACTGCTTAAACCTTCTAAAGTTTCTTTTACTTTTTCAATTTCTTCGTCTGTAAATTGTGAAATATATAATTTTTGCAAATCATCTTTACATTTTTGTGTTATTTCATCATATTGTTTTTTTATTGAACTTTCATTTTTGATTTTTTCTATTTTTTCTTTTGTTTCTTTCTCAATACTTTCTCTATGCTTATTTGCATATAAGTCAATTAAATTAATACTTTCTATCATTTTATTTCCTTCTTTCTTTATTATTGATTTTTCTGCTTCCCATAACCCTAAGCAATATCTTTCATATATTTCTTTTTTCATGCTATCAGTTATCATTTCCATACCTCATTACATATTAAATTAAATCCTGTTGGCTCTAATCGATTTATTAGTTCTCTAAATTCATCTTTTGCATTATCATTTAGTTGATTACTATATTTATCAAACCATTCTTTAAAATCTTTATAATCGCTATATTCATATTCATACCATGCATCATCAACTTTATCTCGATTATCTTTTTCTTTTTTTACCTCTTGAATAACATTTGATGAATATGTTAATTGTGAATTTAATATATCTGCATATATCTTGTGTGGAACTTCTTTTATTTCTTTATCTGTTTTTCTACCAACATATTCAATTAAATCCGAACTACTTTTATTGATAACAACATCATCTTCTTTGATATCAAATCTATCCATTAGATGTTTTGCATATTTTTCTTTGAATTCATCGTCAAATTCAATATTCGCATCTTTGATGTATTCACCATCTCGACCTTTGCCATCAATAACTTCATCAACAAATGCAAAGTTATCGATACAGCACGCAACTGATAATGCTGTTAATCTTTTCAATTCATAAATATTTATTGACTTTCTATCTCTATCAAGTGACACATAGCAAGGTTTAAAATTGTAACCATAATCAAAATTATCATCTTCATATACTGGAAGCCCATCAACAAATACTTTTCCTTTGTAATCAGAGTCTGTTAATATTTCTCCATAGCTTGTTTGAATTGAATTATAAGCTTGTCCATTTAATCCTAAAAATTCATTTTCAAGTTCATCTAATTCAGAATTATCAAATCCTGATATTTCAAATGTCAAATCATTCCCATTGCCTGCTGTTTCAGTAATACATAGTACTTCACATTCAAAATTATCTGAATATTCAAAACTTGGTGTCCAATTCTTACTACCATTTTTAATAAATACTTCTTTGTCTTCACGAAGTAATACTAATAGTGCTAGTTTGTATCCTTCCCCAAATTGACCTATCTTATCTAAATCATCTCTTTTAGATGTATTTCCTAAAAGTAATGTAGAACTTGGTATTGATGTGTTTTTATTTGTAATAGTAATAGTTCCAGAAGATTTATCAATATCAATAATATCTTCTCCGTTACTATCTTTGGCATTTTGTAATAATTCTCTAATTGCTTCTTCTATTCCCCAACTAGATACATAATTTCTTGAAAGACTTAACTCATACTTCTTCATTTGTTATTTCCTCCAAAATCATACCTTTTTCAATTAATTTATTTATCGTTGGTATTCCGGTTCCTATTTCATTAATTAATGGATAGTAGGCGTTTAAACAATGGTTATCACCGCTTCTACGCCAAGTTAATTCTAATGTAATTTCAATAACATCTCCGGCTTTTATTTTTTCCCAAGCCGTTGCTTTTGTTTTTGGCATTTGCTTTACTAAATATTTATTTTTCAATATGATACCTGTTTCGATCATCATTCATCACCCTTCATATATTTTTCAATTCTTTCTTTTGCTATATTAAAATATTTTTCATCAAGTTCTATTCCTATAAAATTTCTATTTGTATTTACACAAGCAATCCCTGTACTTCCACTGCCCATACAATTATCTAAAACTATATCATTTTCGTTTGTATATGTTTTAATTAAATATTCAAGAAGTGTAACTGGTTTCTGCGTTGGATGCATTCTTAATTTATCCCTTTGAAAGCATATAATATCTATAGGAAATCTTTCACCATTATTTTCAGTAATATATCCTCCAAAATTTTCATTATAGTTCCAATTAGACGAGCCACTACCCTGTTTACATTTATAAGGTTTAAATCCTTTTCTCATTTGTGGATTATATATTGGCTGTTTCTTATAAAATATTAAAATATTTTCATGAATTTTTAAAGGCATTTTTTTAGCATTTAAAAATCCTGTTCCATTATCTTTTTCCCATATCCATTCATATCTAAGTAATTTTAAATTTGAACAACCTAATACTTTATCGAAAGGTGATTGTGCGAATAAGCAAATAACCCCATTATCTTTAATTATTCTTTCATATTGTTTCCATAGTTTATCTAACGGAATAATATTATCCCATTTATTTCTTGTTGTTCCATAAGGTAAATCGCATAATATTAAATCTATACTACTATCGGGTATATCTTTCATTAATTCTAAACAATCACCTTGTCTTAAATCAATTTTTCTCATAACGGCTTCTCCAATAATCGCAATATTTACAACAAGAACAATATTCAAGACATTTTTTATCTTCGCCAATTCGTTCTTGAATTTCGTATACACCTGGATAATCTTTTTCTAAATTATCTAAATGTTTTTGTGCTTCTTCTAATGTTTCATGTATTTTAGTTGCTCTCTTATTACCTTTTTTAATAACTATATATTTGTTTCCATCATTCCATCTTTCTTCCATGCTACACATTGGAAGCTCTTCATCTGGAGCATTTTCATATTTTTTTAATTCTAAGAATCTATTTTTTATAAATTCTTCTATATCTTTAAAATCCTTATCAGTAAATTTAAATTTTTCTACCCATATAGGTAATTGTGGATATGAACTATCAATTTTTGCTTTTGCTTTATTGTGGTCTTTTAAGAATGCTATTGCTTGTGCTTTATCTATTTCAAAGCCCATATCTTTAACTGCCCAAGCATATATCAACATTTCTTTTCGCCAATCTTCAAAATCTTTATAGATAACTTTCCAACAACTTGCTGTTTTCCAATCTGTTATACACTTATCTAGTAAATCAATCATATCTGAACGGCCACTTAAGTAATAACCTTCAAGTTCTTTACAATATTTACCTAAATCTACTTTTAATTTTTCTTCTTTGAATTGTCCTACATCTTCCTGTGAATTTTCAATAACACTATGTGCTAAAATTCCAAAAATGCACCATACCATTTCTGATACATCTTGTTCTATTTCATCATTGTGTCTTCTTTCAAGAATTACTTGTCTTGTAGGCTTTAAAATAGTAGTACAAGAGTATTGATGTTCTTTTGGTTGATAATCACTACTTATTAAGTCGACAAGTTGTTTTGGTAAATTTAATTTATTTGTAATTTTACTCATTATTTGCCAACCTTATTTTTTAGTAATTCAATCATCTTGTCTGCATTTTCTTTTGTTAATTCTTTTGAAGAATTTACTTTATATTGCCTATATACATTTTCTTTTGCCTTGTCATTTGTAAAGTTTTTGAATAATTGTGTCTCTGATTTTTCAATTTTAGAAAATAATGTATGAATTACTTTTATTTGATTTGCATCAATCATTTCAATTGGCTTGTTCGCTCTTTTTACTGCTTGTTGAATATTGCTATTTGTTTTTTGTTGATATTTACTATCGCTTTTATTCCAATAAATATCTGCGCCAAATCCTAGTTGTTTACAAGCAACACTTATTGCATCTGTATATGCCATTTTAACAACTTCATCACTTGTATATAGTCCTTTACTTTCCTTTGCAACAAATGTACTACCACCTGTTCCATAAATCGGCTTAGACCATTCTCCATCGACCTTCACATATAATTCGATATCTACAAAACACATTTTTTCTTCATTCGCACCATCTATAAATTCTCTTTTTATTTCTTTTGTAAACCATCCGATTCCAACTGGTCCAAATATTTCTGTTAATTTTTCTATTCTCCATTGAGGATTTATATCCGTCATACCTTTCAAACGTCCAGCAGTTATATTTTTTTGTGCGTTACTTGGTACTTGTTTTACTTTGTTATATATCTCTAAATTTTCCACTATTTCACTCTCCTTTTTCATTTAGTTTTATAAATTTTTGCACTAATCTTAATAAATCAATTTTAGTCATTTTTACATATTGAATTTGGTTTGTTTTCCTTTGTTCAAAGTCGGTTTTAATTATTTCTTGAACTAGCCAATCTTTACTGTATTCTATGTTTTCGTTAAACAACTTCATCATTCCAACAACTTTCACATATTGGTTTTTCAATTTGCCCAATGTCCCACTTGTGATAAAATTCTTTGCCATTTTCAATGTATTCAGCACAAACCGAACATTTTGTTTTTTCTTCATATGAAGTACAAGTATTACAATGAGGTTTATTTATGTCAAAATAAGAAACTTTACATATTCCGTTAACATTATATTTACATTTATCTGCTTTACTTTTCATTAGATAACTTACTTGCTTTCTTTGATGTCTTTTCCAACTTTATTTTTAAATCATCGTTTTCCTCTATAACTGATTTTACTTGTTCTTTTAATGTAGCAATTTCTTTTTTATATTCTCTATTTTTTGTTGCATATTCAATGCACTCATTTTGATATTTAACATATAAATCAAACTGCTCTGATTTTTGTTCTAACAATTTTATATATTTGTTAGTAATTTCGTTTAAGTTATTGTTTAACATATTAAATTTTTGCTCAATATAGTGTTTTTGCTTTCTTATTTTCATATTTTCTTCAATCAATTTGTTTTTTTCTTTCAAATATTCAAATGGTCTCATATTAACTCTCCTTCTTCAAAATCCATCTTATAATTCACCTTTTCTCTAAACGCTCTATCGCATTCTGCTGCTTTTTTTATCATGGTATATGCTCTTTTTAAATAATCATTTCTAGCAATTTTTGCTTCTGAATAATCTGTAGTAGCTTTAAAGCCTTTTTCGTTTGAATGTGTTATATAATAATTGACAATACCATCAGCGAATTTTTTATTCCATTTTTCTACTTGTGACCTCCACTCTCTTGATGAAATGTTAATTCCATGTTCGTGATGAAGTTCCGAAATTATATCTTTTTGCTTTTTCCAATTAGTTAAATCAATTAGTTCTATCATCTTATACCACCTTAGTCATTTCTTCTATTTCATACATTGGCTCATGTCCGTAATGGGTTAATACCGCATTAGTTAAAGCTCTTTTTTCTAATTCTGACATTCCAGTAACCTGTAGTAATGATTCACAAAACTTCCAATATTTCTCACCAAACTCAATGTCAGATAATTTCCATAGTTTATCTCTATCAATCGTTTTGTTATAATATTTTTTATAATTTCTACAAATATATTCTACAGAACTGCATCTATCAAAATGCTTGTCAAATAAGTTTCTTTCAATATCTTTATTACATATATGGCATTTAATGTATATAACTCCTACTTTCTTTTTTTCTTCAGATTTAGTTACATATCTTGTCAAATAATAAGGGTCTGGATATTTGTTAGTATTATCGGTGTCCTCAAAATACTCATCTAGTTTTCTATTTACATCAGCATAGTCATATGGTTCTAAAATTCTAAACCATTCAAGTTTCAATTTATCAAATCCTGATTTATCAAATTGCCCTCCAAAATTAGGTCTATAAATTTTTATTTTATCTACTATTTGTTTAGTTTCCTCTATTGTCATTACCAATCACCATTTGCCTTTCTTCTTTCAACTTCAGCTTTTAATCTTGCAATTTCCTCTTCTTCTGTTTCAACTATTCCATCAATAGAAACTTCATCTTCCCAACCTTTAGCATTTAGCCAAGTTGATGGATAAGGTATGTATTGACCGTTATTCTTTTTCCATTGTTCAGTAGTTTTTAATAAATTAATTTTATCTATCATCTCATTTACTAATTCTTCACTAGGTTTATTTTTAGTAAACCATTTTTCAACTACACCTTTTGATTTCTTTTTTGGATATGCATTCCAAAATTTATCAAATAAAGATTTATTAAAGTTTTCCGTGTGAACAATTAAATCTGTTCTTCCAATTTGTGTTAAATACATTCTTGCATGTTGTCCACATAAGCATAAATCTCCTACCTTTAATCTTGCTCTTTTTGAACATGCATCTTTTGAATTTGTCATTCCTCTACAATTTTCATAATTCGTTAAAGGGACTATAGGGATTTTTGTTATACTTGTATTATTAATACTACTTGTATTATTATATTGGACATTTTTGTCTAGGGTGTTATTGTCATTTTTGTCTATCCCCCCTAGACAAATTTGTCTATGCTTTTTATTTGATTCACTATTATCAATTTCTACTTTTATGTAATTTTTATCTTTTAAAGAACATATTAGTCTTGAAATTGCTCTCTCAGATAAGTTATACAAATTTGAAAAATATTCGTTTGTTGCAAAGCATACTCCGTTTTTTTGTGCCAATGCCGATATTTCTCCATAAAGTAATTTTGCATTTGCTGTTAAATCTTTATCATATCTAACGTTTGCAGGTATTACTGCGTAATAATTTGGTTTTTCCATTTATTCACCTTCTACAGGTATCAATTTATCATTCTTCCAAACATAATCTTTTAAATTCGTAATTTCTTCGAAAGTCATATTTGTAGTATTTAAATCAATGATTTTTCTTTCCATTTTTTCTCTCCTTTTCTATGATTTTTTTCACAATATTTGCCTACATATTTATATTTTTTAATATAATTTGTAAAACATGTTGTATCAATCTTCTAGTAAAAATCCCAATTTAACTTCAACTTTTAAATTATTAGTTACGTTTAACGCTTGACATAATTTTTCCAGTTGTATAGGTTTTATTTTGTTTTTTCCAAGTTCCCAACGGTCTATTAATGCTCTAGAATAACCTGTTGCTTGAGATATTTCTTTAAGTGTCATATTACGATGGTTTCTTATTATTCTAATTTTTTCCCCTAGTTGGCGATAAAATAACCAATCAATCGTTTTAATTTCTTGCACATTATCCTCCTTTCCTTTAATTTTTTGCATAAGAAAAACACCAGTTGTATCAATAAATATTGACTTTTTCTAGGTGTTTGTAGTACAATTAATGTACTACTTGTCGTAGATGTATGTCTTATACATATATTTGTGATAGGTAGTACAGTAGCACTCTATTCTTATATGAAGGGAATAGAATGTGAGGTGGGTAAAAATACTCATCAAAATTTTAGAGTTACTATTTTCAAATGACATTAATATCAAAATAAGCGATTTATCACTTGTTAAGATAAATGCTGCGAGAAAATAGTTTCTCACTTGTTTATTAGGATAGGTTTCAATTTTCTCAGGACTGAACCTATTCTTTTTTTGTGCTATTAGCACCACTATCACTACATAAATTGTAGCAGACTATTTACTATCAATTCACTATCATTTTGTGATTTTTAGTATGTTACCTTTGCTACAATAACAATATACCATAACAAAATGAACAAGTCAATGCTTTTTGTTCATTTTTTTACTATTTTGTTCATTTTTTTACTTTTACCCTTAATTTTATTAATAAAAACATATAAAATATGTTATAATTTATATATACTTCGTATATATAAAAATTTAAAAGGACGGTGATTTATCTGTTTGGAGATAGATTAAAAGAATTAAGAATTTCTAAAAACTTGAGTCAAGAAGAGTTAAGTAATATTTTGAATGTCAGAAAAAGTTCTATATCGAATTGGGAAACCGGAAAAGCAACGCCCACTTTTGATATGTTGACAAAAATAGCTCAATATTTTGGTGTTACAATAGATTATTTGCTCAACTTTACTCAAGAAGATATGGATAATATGGAAAAGTTAAAACAAGCCTTAAAACAGGCTGGTATGTGGGATTATAGCATGAATGATATGTCTAGAGAAGATTTTGAAAAAGCTATGAAAATTGTAGCAATGTTAAAGGAAAAAAAAGACACTACCGAGTGATAGTGCCTTTTAATTTGCGATAATATATTCAGCAAACATATTAAGCAAATCAAAACTTTGTAGTATTGCATATAATTCGATAAAAGTCATACTGCTCTCCAATCAATTTTAGATTTACAACATACAACATACATCACACAACATACTACTCTTCCATTATACACATTACCACACACCTTTCCAATACCTTTTATTAAATTGGAAAAAATTACCAATTAATTAATATTGCTTTTTTTATATATTTATTATATAATTAATTTTAATAAAAGTAAACATTTGTTTGTAAATTTGACAAAAAAAATATTTTTGTGTTAATATATCAAATCAAAAAGGAGATGGTTATATGCCAATATATGAAGAAATGATAAAAACTAAAGATGGGAAGATGGTTAATAAACTTGTTGACAGACAAAAAATATATTATATTAGAACTTACGTTACTGATGAATTTGGAAAAAGAAAGCAAATAACAAAACATAACAAAAAATGGATTGGTATTGACGGGAAACGAGAAGCAACTGCAGAAGAAAATAGACTACAGAATAATACACATATAGAAATTAAAAATATCTATTTTTCAGAGTTGTGCGATATATATTTAAATTATCAAAAAGAAATAAATAAGGAATCTACATATTATACATATTTTCAATTAGCAAAGAAATGGATTATTCCACATTTTAATAAAAAAGTTAAATCACTATCACAAAAAGATTTTATAGTTTGGAGAGAATTTATTTCTAAACAAAATTTATCTATAAATATGCAAAATAAATGCCACACTCTACTATCAAATATATTAAAATATGGAATTAGATATAATTACATAAGCATTAACTATGAACAAAATTTGGGGGCATTTAAGAAAAAAAATGAAAATATAAAACAAGACAGCAAAATTAGATATATTACTTATGAACAATTTAAAATATTTATCTCCTTTGTTGACAATTTGCATTGGAAAACATTTTTTACATTTTTATATTATACAGGTATGCGCAAAGGCGAAGTTCAAGCTTTAACATGGGAAGATATAGATTTTAATAATAATCAAATTTTAGTATCTAAAAACTTAACAGCAAAAACATTTGATGCACCATATAAAATTACAAATACAAAAACAAAAGAAAACAGAAAAATTGATATGGACATATTTTTAAAGAAAACAATGCTTGATTATTATAATATTAAAAAAGGAAGTTCTGATTTCAATAAGCAAGATTTTGTATTTGGTGACAAAAAGCCTTTATCTAGAGCGACCATTGATAGGTACAAAAAATATTATTTTAAAAAAGCAAATATTCCAGAAATTACAATACATGAATTTAGACATAGTCACGTATCGCTTATAATAAATGAATCCGTAAAAAGAAATCTTGATATGTTAGGGGTGTTTATTATGTTATCGGAACGCATGGGACATACCATAGAAGTAATGCAACAAGTATATATGCATTTATTCCCTAATATTCAAAGTAAAGTAGTAGACATAATGAATGATTTAGATACACAAGACCAAGAACAAAATCAGAAACAAGACCAAAAACAAGACCAAAAAAAATAAAAACCCTTATTTTATAAGGGTTAAATATCTTTTGGAGCAAGTGACCAGAATCGAACTGGCATCCTAGCCTTGGCAAGGCCATGTACTAACCATTGTACTACACCTGCGTAATAGGTTTTTTTACCAACCTATTAAATTATACAAAATATTTATTCAAATGTAAATAGTTTTATACAACTTTTTCAAATCTTTCTTTTATTCTATCTTTACCTAATAGTTTCATTATTTCATATAAATCTGGAGTCATTTTGAGTGAAGTTAAGGAAACTCTTAAAACCATGCTAACATCTCCAACATGCCCTTTGTAAATTTCAGGATTTTCTTTATATTGTTTTACCTCTCTTGCATAACCTAATCTTTCAGATAAATCCTTCATCTTATTAAACCAAGTATCTTTATCATCTTCTTGATTATAATATTCATCAATATATAAATTTAGAATACTTTTAATTTCACCTAAATTATTTACATTGTCCCACTCATAACTAACATTTGTAAACAATTCATCAAACATATACCATACTTGATTTCTAACTTCACTAAACATAGATAAATCTTTTCTTGGTTTTTTTTGTTCTCTTTCAATATTGAAGACATTGATACTATATTCTTTATATTTATTTAATAACTCATACATTTCGTTATCATACACTTTACAATATTCAACCGCTTTTTCATATACATCTACGGCTTTTAATCTACTAATATAGTTTTTAGAAATATTTAATAACTTATCAACATCGAATAGCGAACCACTTGAACTAATTTTACTAAATTCCAATTTGAAATCATCAATTGTTTTGTCTTTATTTTGGTCAAACCACATTTCAAAATTAGAATTGGCTACTGTACATAAGTATAACATAACAGCGTAAGTGGGAATTCCCTTTTGATGATAGAAAGAAATAGCAGCTTCCGGATCTTTTCTTTTGCTAAGTTTTCGTCTTGTACCATTATCTTCCTTTAATAAAGGCGCTATATGACAATATTTTGGTGCTTTAAAGCCAAACACTTGAAATAACTGTAAATGAATCGGAAGACTTGCTAACCATTCATCACCTCTAATAACATGTGTAGTTCTCATTAAATAATCATCAACTAAATGCGCAAAATGGTATGTTGGAAGACCATCACTTTTAATTATTACGATATCAATATCATTTTCAGGCATTTCCATTTTACCTTTTACCAAATCATTTACTATAATTTTTTTATTAAAATCCCCCGGTGATTTCAATCTGATTATATATTTCTCGCCATTATTAATTCTTTTGATTACTTCTTCATGTGATAAATAACGGTCCCTTGCCCACCTTCCATAGTAGCCTATTCTATCCTTACATTCTTCTTGTTCTTTCCTTATTGCTTCTAATTCTTCTTCTGTACAAAAGCAAGGATAAGCTAGGTCATTCATAATTAAATGTTTAGCAAATGTTTGATAAATTTCCTTACGATGACTTTGAATATAAGGTCCATAAGAACCAATTTCACTATCTTCACCAGTTCTTCCTTCATCAATTGTTATTCCATAATTAGCTAAATCATTAATTATTCCAGTAACGCCAGCCTCAATTTCCCTTTTTTTATCTGTATCCTCGATTCTCAAAAAGAATACCCCATCGGTTTGTTTAGCCATTTTACGTGCTATAAAAGCAGCGAATAAAGCTCCCATATGAACATATCCGGTTGGACTTGGAGCATATCTTGTTACAATCGCACCTAAAGGTAAATCTCTTTTTGGATATAAATTTTCATAATATTCAATCGTTTTATCAATTCCTGGTAGTAATAAATCTGCATACTCTTTCATAAAATCCTCCTAAAAAAAGTAACCCACGGTTACTTTAAAATCATAAATGGAGGGCCTAACCGGACTCGAACCGATGATCGGGGAGTTGCAGTCCCATGCCTTACCAACTTGGCTATAGGCCCGTGATATTTAAATTATAACAAATATTATATAAAATGACAAGATATTTTTTGAAACTTTTAATATATTTTATGAAATATTAATAATTTTGTTACAAAAAAACAGAATTTAATCTGTTCTTAATGAATTAATAAACTAATTAAAAATATTAAAATACCTATAAATAAACCAATTATAGTTACTTTTTTATTTTGATGTTTAAGATGTTCTAGCAATTCAAAAAATGCCATATATATTAAAACACCAATAGTAAGCGATAATAAAATACCTGTTACATAAGAATTAACAATATCAAACAAGGCAATAAATAATCCCCCTAAAAACGTTGATAAACTAATTAATAAACTAATTAATAATGTCTTTTTTATATTTTTGTTTTTATCGTATAGTGTAGAACCTATTACCATTCCCATTGGAATATTATGTAACCCGATTCCAATTCCCGTTAATATTCCTATACTAAACGAACTATTTAGTGTTGTAAATAATGCCATTCCTTCAATTAAATTATGAATAACTAAAGCAATAGAAGTTATTATTCCAATGTGATAAACATGACTTGCATCATTTGTATGTTCGTGTTGTGGGACAAACAAATCTAATAACTTAATTATGACAATTCCAACTAAACTAAATAAAACTACTAACAAATAATTTATATGTTCTAACGCTTCCGGTATTAATTCAAATGTAATTAATAAAACTATAACACTAAAAGCTATACCTAACGATAACTCTTTAATCTCTTTTTTATTCGTTATTAAAACTAAAATAGTTCCTATAAAAATTGTTAATCCAAATAATAATACAATCAATAAATTCATCTTATACCTCCTTAAATAATTTAGGGTGTTTCTCTATAAAATTATTAACCAATAATCCAACTAAATTAAATACTATAATTGAAATTAATAATAATACAACAATATAAGTTAACAATTTAATGCTTAAACTAGCAAATCCAAAAAAATCTTTGAATATAATAACCCCTAAACTAAATCCTAAAATTATTGTTACAAATAAAGCTTTTCTTAATTTATTAAATGGTTTACTTATTTTAAAAATCAAAATAAAACCAGTTAGAGCAATCATAGATATTGCTAATGTTGATACTTCCTGTTTTGATAAATTTGAAAGCAGTGATATAAATACAATATTAAATACAACAGTTAAACCAGATGGAATTGCTTTACTTATGATTCTTGCTAAAAAGTTGTTATCAATTTTTTCATTATTGGGCTCCAAAGCTAAGATGAATGATGGAATTCCTATAGTAAACATACTAGATAATGATGCTTGAATTGGCATAAAAGGATATGTCCAATTAACAAATATAAATAAAATAGAAAGTATAAACGCATAAACTGTTTTTGTTATAAATAATGATGCTGACCTTTCAACATTATTAATTGTTCTTCTTCCCTCTCTTAAGACATATGGTAGTGAATCAAAATTAGAATCTAATAAAACCAACTGACTAACATTTCTAGCAGCATCACTACCACTTGCAAGTGCCACACTGCAATCTGCTTCCTTTAAGGCTAATACATCGTTTACACCATCGCCAACAAATGCAACTGTTTTATTATTCTCTTTTAAATATTCTATTATTTTTCTTTTTTGAAGTGGACTTACTCTTCCAAAAATATTTGCTTTCAATACAACCTTTTTTAACTCTTCATCACTTAGATTACTAGCATCAACTGAATTAATATCATCCAACCCAATTTTTTTAGCAATATTAACTACTGTTTTTACATTATCGCCAGATATAATTTTAACTTTGACATTTTGTTTTTTGAAATATTCAAACGTTCTTGCAGCAGACAATCTAATATTATCTTCTAAAACTATAATTGCAATTGGTTCTAATTTATTAATATCTTTATCATCCATAAATGTATTGGAATGCATAAGCAACAAAACTCGATAATCTAAATATTGTTTTAATTCTTTTATTTCTTTTTTACAAATAAAATCATATGCTCCTATTATATAAGTTCCCTCTTTTTCAAAACTTACTCCTGAATATTTGTAATATGAAGAAAAAGGAATTGTACCAACACATTTATAATTGTCTTTCTTTTTGTATTTATCTTTAATTGCTAACAATGTAGCATTATCATCATTTAAGTTGCTAACCAAATTCCCCATTATATCATCAATATTAACTTTCTTTAATAAGACAACATCTTTTACTTTCATAGTTCCTTCTGTTATAGTTCCAGTTTTGTCAATACATAATGTATCAACATGAGCAAGCATTTCTATACAATATAACTCTTGAACCAAAACATTATATTTTGATAATCTTATAACACTTACTGCTAAAACTGTACTTGTTAACAAAATCAAACCTTCCGGTATCATTGATATTAACCCAGCTACTGTACTAACAACCGCATTTTCTATGTTATTATCAATTCCATACTGATTCAAAAATAACAAAATTCCAGTCGGTATAATTATAATTGATATAATTTTTATTATTTTGTTTAATGTATTCATTAAAATAGAATTTGTTTTTTTTATATATTTAGCATCTTTCGATATTATTGATGTATAGTTATCTTCTCCAATATGAACAACTTTTGCTTTACAACTTCCTACCACTAGGAAACTACCAGATTTCAACAAGTCACCCTTTTTTAATAATACAGCATCACTTTCACCAGTTATAAATGACTCATCTACATATACTTCATTATCTAAAATAATAGAATCTACTACGACTTGATTTCCTGCTTTTAAAACGAGCAAATCATCTATTACTATTTCATTTAAATCAATTAATTTATTAATACCATTCCTTATTACTTTTACTTTATTTCTTGTTACAACTGATAATTTATCTATTATTAATTTAGTTCTAATTTCTTGAAATGTACTTATTAATGTATTACAAATAACAACCCCTAAAAATAATAAATTCTTGTATGAACCCACTAAAAAAATAAGTAAGGCTAATATTAAATTTAACATGTTAAACAAAGTAAATATATTATAAAATATAATTTTAGGTATTGATTTTGTTTTAATCGAAGTATCGTAGTTAACTTGATTATTATTTATTCTGATTTCTACTTCTTCATTACTTAATCCTTGATTTATATAATCCATATTAACCTCCTTACAATTAATTATAAACCATTTACTTTATTTTAACAAGTTTAAAAAGAAAAAGGATATATTTCTATATCCAAACACCAAATATTATTGCAACCGCACTTAATACTATTCCTACTGCCCAAAATAATTTAACAATATCTCTTTCATCCCATCCTAATTTTTCAAAATGGTGATGGAGTGGTGTCATTAAAAATATTCTTTTTCCAGTAAATCTAACCGAAACTCTTTGAATAATACAAGTTAGAGTTTCAATTACAAATACGCCTGCTACAATAACTAAAGTTAATTCGTGACTACTTACAATTGATACTGCTGCTAACGCACCACCCAAAGCAAGTGAACCGGTATCTCCCATAAATACTTTAGCAGGATATGTATTATAAAATAAGAAAGCTACTAATGAACCTACTAGAATAAAACAGAACACACCAATATCCTCATTACCAGCAATTCCAAGTGATCCCCATGCGATTAGGCCAAAAGCAAGAAATGCTATAGCTGAAAGTCCTCCAGCAAGACCATCTAATCCATCAGTTAAATTAACAGCATTACTGCTTGCAACCAACATAAATAGTATAAACAGCCCATAAAACCATCCCATATTTATTTTAATACCTAATGTATAAATATCTAACACTGGCTCTCTTCCACCTTGCATAAAAAGGAAGAAAAATATAACTGCAATTATTAATTGCCCAATTAGCTTTTGCATTTCTGTTAAGCCAATATTGTTATGTCTTTTAATAATTAAAAAATCATCAATAAATCCTAATAACCCATAAGCTAAAAATACAAATAAAACAATGAGTAGATTATATGTTAGTTCTAATTTATTAAGTAATAACAATATAAATACTGAAATTATGGTTGGAATTATAAAAATTAATCCCCCCATTGTAGGTGTTCCTTCTTTTTCTTTATGACCGCCTCTTAAAAATACACTTACCGTTTGCTTTATTTTCAGTTTCTTTAATAATGGAATTAGTAAATATCCAAATATAATTGATAATATAAACCCTATCATGAATGCTAGTACAGCTTTTGCTAAAATTAACAAGTTCTCATCTCCTAAATATTATTTAATACAATTAATTTATCATCAAAGTCATTTTTCTTACCATTAATAATTTGATAAGTTTCATGTCCTTTTCCCAATACTAATAGTATATCATTATTTTTGAGTTTTTGTATACCCTTTATAATCGCTTTTTCACGATTTACTTCAATTTCGTAATTTGTTTTGTCAAGTCCTTGTATCATATCGTCAATTATTTGCATTGCATCTTCATCTCTAGGATTATCACTTGTCATAATAACATGATTAGATAGACTACAAGCAATATTTGCCATTATAGGTCTTTTGGCTTTATCTCTATTTCCCCCACAACCTACTATTGTTATTATGTTATTAGGTTTTAATTCTATACAACTATTTATTATATTAAATACCGCATCTGGTGTGTGTGCATAATCAATAATGATTAAATTATTATCTTTTTTAATCATTTCCATTCTTCCTCTTGGAGCTGATAAATTAGATATAACTTCTTTAATCACATCACTATTAAAACCTAAATATTCTAGTAAAACAATTACAATTAAAGTATTATATATATTATGTTTACCAATTAATTTACTTTTATATAAAACATCATTAACAACAAATTCATTGCCACCCATAGTTATTTTATAATCACTAACTTTATAATCACCACTATTAATTCCATAAGTAGTTGTGTTAGAGGATATAAAATAATCTTTATATTCACTATCACTATTAACAATCGATAAATATTTAACCATTTTAAATAGTTTTTGTTTAGCTAAAGCATAGTTTTCAAACGTTTTATGGTAATCCATGTGATCTTTAGTTAAATTAGAAAAAATACCAACGTCAAAAGATAATCCTTTCAATCTATCCATATCTAGTGCATGACTACTAGTTTCCATAACAACGTATTTACAATTTTGTTTTTTACATTCTAATAACATTTCATATATATCACATATATCAGGTGTTGTATTAGGTAAATCACATACTTTTGAGTCTATATAAAAGCCAATTGTACCAATGTAAGCGGTTTTTATATTTAAATTATTTAATGCTTGATATATTAAAAAACAAGTTGTCGTTTTTCCATTTGTTCCTGTCATACCAATTAATTTTAAATCTTTTATTTCATCATAATAGTTTTCTTTTAAATAATTAACCAAGTATTCATGAGTATTATTTACAACTGTTGTTTTAACGCTATATAAACCGTGTTCAACAACAACCTCACTAGCTCCAGCCTTAATGGCATCTAATACATAATCATGCCCATCGTGTTCTTTCTTTAAGGCAACAAATATATCACCTTTATTAATTTTTCTTGAATCATCTTTAATATTCATAATCCACCTCTTAAATAGTATATGAAATTATATGAATTTGTTTATTTATTTGGTAATATGTGTTAAAATGAAATAGAGGTGCGTATGAAAAAATTATTACTTTTAATATTATTAATTCCTATTAATGTGTTTGGATTAACAGAAGCAGTTGTTAATATCGATAGTTTAAGTATAAAAGAAATTCAAGAATATGTAGATAAAGGTTATCTTACCTATGAACAAATAACTAGAATGTATTTAGATAGAATTAATCAATATAACACGCTTTATAATGCTGTTATTACAATTAATGAAAATGCTATAGAAGAAGCAAAAAAGTTAGATTTAGAATACAAAAACAATGGAAGAAGAAGTTTAGTTCATGGTATTCCTATTTTAGTTAAAGATAATATTGATGTCAAAGGTCTTCCAACAACAGCGGGTGCTAAAGGATTATTAGATTCAATTCCTTATGATGATGCTCCTGTAATAAAAAAACTAAGAGATAGTGGTGCTATTATAATAGCTAAAGCTAACATGGATGAATTTGCTTTTAATGCTAATTTTTCACACAGTAGTTTTGGATACGTATATAATGCTTATAATACCAAATATTCATCTTATGGCTCTTCAGGAGGTACAGCGGTAGGTGTTGCTAGTAATTTGGCTGTTGCTGGATTAGGGAGTGATACAGGAGTATCAATTAGAGTTCCCTCTTCAGCTAACAATTTAGTTGGATTAAGGCCTAGTAAAAGTATAATAAATACTGATGGGGTTATAAAATTTGAAGCTCTAAGAGATGTTGTTGGTCCTATTACTAAATATGTATCCGATAATGCAATTATATTAGAAATAATCGATGAAACAGATAAAAAGTATACTGAATTTAAAGATTTAAATGGAATTAAAATCGGTGTATTTAGAAGTGTATATAATAACTCAAATAAATTTATAAGGGTTTTAATGGATAAACAAATTGAAAATTTAAAAAAACTAGGAGCAGAAGTTAAGTTTATTGATACATTTTCCCCTACTTATAAATTTGACGCCACAACATTTTGTTACGATTTTAATGAATATATTAAAAATACCAACAGTAAAATAAAATCATTAGATGACTTAATTAAAAATGGCGGTTATACACAATATATAGATTCATATAATGGTTATTATTGTAATAACGATTATAGATTAACATCTAGTTATAAAAATTATGTTGATGTTAGAAACAATAATATAAAATATGTTAATAATAAATTTGATAGTTTAGAATTAGATGCAATAATTTATCCAACACTACAAAGTGAAGTAATGTTATTAAGTGAAGTGTATTCAACTAAAATTAAAACATTTTCTTATGCAATTGCTCCATTAGTAGGTTTTCCTGCAATGTCAATACCAATGGGGTTTTATAATAATATGCCATATGGTATGGAAATTTTAAGCAAAGATGGAAGTGAAAATATGATTTATAATATTGCTTATAATTTAGAAAAAATAAATAATTTTTATAAATTGCCAGACATTTCTCCTAGTCTTTATGAAGTAAATGAAAAAATGAATGTACTACTTTATTACTATGAAGATAATAATAGTAATAAAGAATATAGTGAAGTAAAAAATGAAATTAAAGATTTTATAAACAATTATAATGATATTTCTAATAAAGAAGAAAAAATAAACGAATTAATTCTTAAATATGAAAATGTACCTAATGTTATTTTGGAAAACAAAAAAATAAAAGAAGAAAAAAATAAAACTATTAAAATAGTTGTAATTCCTATAATAGTTATTGCATTTTTATTTATAATATTAGTAAAGGTTGTGAAACATGAAAAAACTAAATGAAATTATTGATTGTCCATATGATATTTTAATTAATGACATTAAAACTAATTCCTTAAATGTCAAAAAAAACGATTTATTTGTATGCATCAACACCGGAACTATGGATAGACATTTATTTATTGATGATGCAATTAAAAATGGCGCTAGTGCGATTATAGCAAATAAAGAACTTAAAAAGAGTGTTCCTGTAATAAAAGTAGATGATGTTAATAAAACATTCAGTGAAATTGTACCTAAATTTTATGATTATCCTTTAGATAAACTAAAACTAATCGGCGTTACGGGAACAGATGGCAAAACAACAGTATCAACCATTATATCTACTTTAATCAATTCAGGTTATATAGGAACAAACGGAATTAAGTGTGGTGAGTATTATGAAAAAACTAGTAATACTACCCCATCCTTAGAAAAATTATATTCAATTTTTAATTATTGTGTTTTAAATAATATAAAAAGTTTAGCTATGGAAGTTTCTAGTGAAGCAATCAAGTATGAACGAACAAGAGGAATTAAATTTGACTGTTCAATTTTAACTAATATTACAAAAGAACACTTAAATACTCATAAAACTTTAGAAAATTATATCGCTTGTAAATGTGAGTTATTTGAAAACACTAAAAAAGAAGGAATATGTGTTTTAAATAAAGATGATGCTCATTATAATGACGTTTTAAGTAAGTGTAATGGTAAGGTTCTAACTTATGGTATAAATGAAGATAACGATTTACAAATTAGTGATGTTAAACTATTGAGTGATAAAACATTATTTAAAATTAAATACAATAATACTTTTTATAATATTGAAAGTCCTCTACTTGCTATGTTTAATGTTTATAACTTATCAGCAGCTTTGCTTGCTCTATTTAGTCTTGGATATGATATAAATACTATTTTAAGTAGAATTAAAGAATTAAAAGTTAGTGGTAGATTACAAGAAATAAAAGAAGGACAACCTTTTAAAGTCTTTGTTGATTATGCTCACACACCAAATGGAATAAGTGAATTACTTAAGTTCGTTAATTCAATCGAACATAATAAAACAATTGTCGTTTTTTCTGAACCAGGAGAACGTGATAGAAGTAAAAGACCAGATAAAGGTTTTAATGTAATTACTAATTGTGATTATGCAATCATAACTAGTCAAGACCCAAGAAGTGAAGATCCTTATGATATAGCTTGTGATTTAACTACTTTAGTTAAAGATTATGATAACTATGAAATTATAATTGATAGAAAAGAAGCTATTAAAAAAGCTATTGATATGGCAGAAAAAAATGATATTGTTTTAATTATCGGTAAAGGTAGTGAGAATTACCAAATAATTAAAGATAAAGTTATCGAATTTTGTGATGTTGATGAAGTAATAAATTACTTGAGAATTAAAAAAACTACATTTTAAAGTGTAGTTTTCCTAAATTGAAATTTGAACCGCACCAAAAG
>ULNI01003918.1_pt1 | contig 46042 bp, 48 predicted proteins | sample 1951881 | NCBI WGS metagenome assembly ULNI01 (sample SAMEA4835573, study PRJEB28245) | human gut metagenome | biome: gut microbiome; material: fecal sample | place: Denmark | collected 2008
GCGTTGTGCGAGGAAAAAGCGGCGTTGAAAAGCCCTGTCGGTGAATGAAAATCTTTGAATGATAACGAAGAGAACCATTGCCCGGAAATTTTCAGTAATGCACGATGGTAAACTTGTAAATTGTTGTTTTTCAGCAAGATATAAATCTTGTTGATATGGCCGAGGAACACCTATGAGCGAAGTGAAGCCCCTGATTGCTACTCCCGAAATGTTGGACGGCATGCGCAACGGACGCCAGGTCCGCTGGTATGTGCTTTCGCTTCCTTCCTGCCACCGCGGGCCGGCCTGCGGACTTCAGGAAGAACTCGACCGCCGTGTGCAGGAAGGCGAACCCGTGTTCGAATTTTTTGCCCCTTCCTACGTGGAAGTGCGCGAGTCTCGTGGCGAGCTGGTCAGCACCGAGCGTCCGCTGCTCTACAACTACGTGTTCATCCATGCTTCCGAAGTCGAGATTTTTCGTCTCAAGCGGCAGCTGCCCCAATACAACTTCCTGCCCCGTGTGCGCGACAGCCGCGGCAGCCACTATCCCTACTTGTCCGATGCCGCCATGGCCAACCTCCGTTGGGTGGCACGTTCCTATAGCGACGTGCTTCCCGTCTACGTGCCCCAGCCGGACAAGCTGCGCAAGGGCGACCGCGTGCGCATCACCGAAGGACGTTTCCAGGGCGCCGAAGCCGAAGTGGTCATTCAGCCCGGTGCCGGTCGTAAGGATGTCGTGGTCTGTGTGGACAACTGGATGTGGGTGCCCCTGCTTCATGTCCGTCCCGGCCAGTACGAAGTCATCAGCCTGAACGCCGACGGCAAGCACGTCTACACCCGCCTGGACAACGACCGCTACAGTGCCGGCCTTCACCAGGCCCTCTGTCGCTATCACAGCCCTCAGGGTGTCACCGATGCCGACCGTGCCCTGGCTGCCGAGGTCCTGCGCCTCTACGCCGGCCTCCGTCTGGACACCGACGTCATGCGTTGCAAGCTCTACGCCCTTCTGCTGCCGGCCCGTGTCATTCTGGGTCAGGTGGACGAGTGCCGCGAGCTGCTGAGCGTGGCCCGCACTTTTCTGCCTCTCATCAAGGCGGAACAGTCGCGCGCCCTCCTGCTCGTCACCCTCTACGGCTGTACCGACAGCAGCATCTACTACGAACAGGCCCACGAACTGCTGGCCCCCTGGCGCCGGCAGTCCGGCCTCAAGAAAAGCAAACTCCGTCTTCTCCAGTGCCTCGACGACTACGATCGGGTGCTGGGACACTAAATTTAATTGATAATTGAGAATTGAAAATTGATAATGAACATCTGTCATTCCTTCATTCTCCATTCTCCATTTTCCATTAATTAAATGTCTTCCGCCCATCCCCTGGCAGCCCTGCTGACCGGCCATTTCGACGCCATCATGGAGCGCGAGCGTACCAACCGCAGCTCCGTCCACCTCTATGGTGCAGGCGACTATTGGGTCGCTTTCGAACAGTCGGCCTACCAGTTGTGCCAGCTCATGCCCTCGTGCGAGACCACCCTTTTCCGGTTTGCGGTCTATCCCTTCCCGGTGGTCATGGCGTCCGTCACCGATGCCCAGCTGCAATCTTTTGTGCGGCTGCACATCCTGCGTACCGACCAGCCTGCCTACAAGGTGTTCTCCGTCCGGCCCTATTCGGCGGACCGCTACCGGTCGTGGCACCGGACGCTGGAGCGTGGCTCTGCCACTTCCTAGATCCGGCAGACCCGAACCGAAAGACTCCTCCGACAAACAAACAGTCAAAACAAGATATATTCATTTAAGAAACCTTGATTAAGATAACTAAACTAAACTGACGTGGATTATTTATTCATTTTTGCAACATTTTTGCTGGCAGCCCTGAGTGCACGGATGATCATCCCGCGCATCCTCCTGATCTCCATCCGGAAGCGGCTGTTCGATGTTCCCGATGAGCGGAAAATACACACGCAGGCCATTCCGCGCCTGGGCGGTGTGTCGTTCTTTCCGACGATCCTCTTCGCCTACGCCCTGGTGTTTGCCGTCCGCGTGCTGGGCGGTGACACGTTCGCAGCGACGTATGCGCAGCATCTCCTTCCCGAGATGCTCCTCTTCGTTTGCGGCATGACCATGCTCTACCTGGTAGGCATCGCCGACGACCTGGTCGGTGTCCGCTATCGCCAGAAGTTCCTGGTACAGATCTTCTGTGCCTGCCTGTTCCCGCTGGCCGGCCTGTGCATCAACGACCTCTACGGTCTGTTGGGCATCCATCAGCTGCCTGCCTTCGTCGCCGTTCCCTTTACCATCTTCACGGTGGTGTTCATCACCAATGCCATCAACCTCATCGACGGTATCGACGGACTGGCCTCCGGTCTGAGCGGGGTAGCCTTGCTCATTTTCACCGGCCTGTTCATCGAGAAAGGGCTGTGGAGCTATGCCATGCTTTCGGCCGCCACCTTCGGCGTCCTCGTTCCCTTTTTCTATTACAACGTTTTCGGCAATGCCGACCGCGCCCGCAAGATCTTCATGGGCGATACGGGCAGCCTGACGCTGGGCTATACCCTCTGTTTCCTGGCCATCAAGTATTGTCAGTATGCCCCGTCGGTGGTCATCTCTTCGGACGACGCCTTCTTCATCGCCTTCAGCACCCTGCTGCTGCCTGCGTTCGACGTCATCCGGGTGGTGCTCTACCGCCTGCGCAATGGCCGCAACCCCTTCGAGCCCGACAAGAATCACATCCATCATAAGCTGCTTGCCATCGGCCTGACGCCCCGTCGTGCCATGGTCAGCCTGGTGTCTATGGCCTGCCTCTTCTGCCTGGTCAATATCCTGCTGGTGGCCTACGTCAACAGCACCCTGCTGCTCATGGTCGACATCATCGTCTGGGTGGCCCTGCACCTGTGGTGGGACTATCTCATCAAGAAGCGGAAGGCAATTGATAATTGATAATTGATAATTGAAAATTGAGAATTGAAAATTGGGAATGGAAAATTAAATTCGTCTGCACAGATCATTTTCAATTTTCCATTCTCCATTCTCCATTAAAATAAGTATTCCTTCGCCGCCTCGAAACACGGGCATGCCTTCATCGGATTCAGGTCGCGATGCCCCACGATGAGCGCCTGCGGAAACATCCGCTTCAGCTCGCGCAGCAACGCCACGAGGCTTGCCTTCTGTTCCAGCGTCCGCGTGTCCTTCGGTTGTCCCTGGCGGTCCAGTCCGCCTTCGTAGCAGACGCCTATGCTGTGCCGGTTGTGGTTCCGGCAGTGGGCTCCCACTTGTTCCAGCGGCCGTCCGCAGTGTATCTCGCCGTCGCGCGTCAGGTAGAAGTGGTAGCCGATGTCGCGGAATCGCCGGTGACGGATGTGGTCGCGGCGGCACTGTTCAAAGTCAAAGCTCTGCCCCTCGCGGGTGGCAGAGCAATGAACGACGATTAGGGTCACGGTTCTCATCCGCCTATACACGATGAGATTCCGAATACGCCGGCCAGGGCAGTAGCCACGGCCACAATTGCTTTGAGCACAATGCTCCAGACTGATTTCTTCTTCATAATTGAAAATTGAAAATTGATAATTGATAATTGAGAATGGATAATTAGTGTATTTCATTTTCCATTATCCATTCTCCATTTTCCATTATTACAGCGGACTTCCTCCTTCTTCCTCGTCCTCACCTCCACCGCCGGGGGTAGGAGTCACCGCGGTGCCGTCGCCCAGGTAGTACTCGTTCTGTTCGCGCAGCGTCGCCTCCAGGTTGATTTTCGCGTTGCTCAGTTCGCCGGTGGCACGTGCGCGCAGCTTCAGTCCTGCCACGTGTTCCGACACCTTGAACTCTGCCGCGCTCGCGGCCCCGTGGTCGCTGATGATGCCCACCGAGAAGATAGCCAGGTCGTCCAGCTTCACGTTCTTGCCGTCCAGGATCAGTTCCTTGATGCAGGTCACCATGTCTGCCAGGACGCCTTTGATCACGCCCGGCGAGAACGGCGTGTTGTGTTTCGACATGTGACGGGACAGCAATTCGATGTCCAGTGTCTCGTTAATCACCGGGCGTGCATACCACAGTCCGTTGCACGGATGGTTCTCGCCCACAATTTGAATTTTTCTGTAAGTAATCATTTCTTTAATTGATAATTGAAAGTTGATAATTGAAAGTTGATAATTGATAATTGAAAATTGAGAATGAACCCCGTACGCTGGTCATTTTCCATTTTCAATTTGCTGAAACAAAGATACCACCTCCGCCACGCGAAAAATCCATAACTGTAGGTTAGGGTAGGTAAGTGTAGGTAAATGTTGATTATCGTAGATTATTGTTGATTATTGCCGCTTTTGCGCATGGCGTTTCCACTGATTTTCAGTATCTTTACGTCCGTAAAGACCAACACGAAATCTATGGAAACATTCACCATCCGCGCATACGGCCGCACCGAGCTGGCCCAGTTCTATTTCCCCGGCCTCAATCCGCAGACGGCCTACCGCAAACTGCAGGAGTGGATCGACTTCTATCCCCACCTGCGCGAACGTCTGCAAGCCACCGGTTGCCATCCCCGCAGCCGTGTCTACATGCCCGTGCATGTCCGCATGATTGTCGAGGCGATCGGGGAACCTTAGGGAAATGAAGAATGAAGAACGAAGAATGAAGAATTGGACTTGGGCTTCGTAACTATGGACTTTAGCGCGCTAACCATGGACTTTAGCGTGCTAACTATGGACTTTAGGAATATGATAATGGATAGTGGAAAATTAAAAAATTCTTCATTCTTCATTCTTCATTCTTCATTCAAACAAATCTTCCCATCGCCTGCTGGTTCCGGTAGATCTCGTCGCCCGTCAGCTCGACGACGCGGTAGCCCCGCTTGCCCGCCACGCGGACCTGCTGGAACCCCGCCTGCGACATCACCATCCCGATCTTCACCGTGCTCAGCCCCTGACGCAGGCCCACGTTGATGCGCGCCAGTATCTGTGCGTTCGTCACGAAGATACACGTCTCGCCCTCCATCGGGCGGCGGTAGTGCGTCAGGATCAGTTCCTGCTCCAGGCAGGGCACTTCGAACTGGCGGTTGTGCCGGTTCAGCGTCTTCACCTCCTCGTCGTCCAGCCAGTAGGCGAAGCCGTTCCGTGTCAGCGCATACGCCTGGGAGAAGATCTCCGCATAGTCCGGCGCGTGGTCATAGGGGCTGTCGATGCTCTCCACCTCGAAAGGCATCCAGCGGCGGTTTCCGCTCAGGTCGTTCAGGAACTGGCGGTTGTTGCTCGTGCCGCAGAAGCTGGCAATGTGGGGCCGCATCTCCTTGTAGCGGGCATACGCCGCACGTTCGTTCACGTGGCGCATGGTGGTGAGCGCCTTCAGCTGGTTCAGCTCCTTGCTCTCCATCTCGTCCAGCTCTTCGAGACACACCAGAGCGAATTCCGAGAGCGTCAGCAGGTCGTCGCGCGTGATGTTGCGGCTGTTCGACTTCAGGTAGAAGTAGCGGCGCAGGGCGGGCGGCAGCAGGTTGTTCAGCCAGGTGGTCTTGTAGATGCCCTGGCGGCCGATGAGCACCAGTATCTCGTGGTTCACCGTCTCCTCTTCGAGCAGGGCGGCCAGCATCGCCACGAGCCATTTCTTGAAGAAGCGGACAAAGAGCTCGCCATCTTCCTTGACGTGTACCTGCGCGGCCAGCCGTCCGATGTGGTCGGTCGTTCCGTCCCACGGGGGCAGGGCGTCCACGTATTCGCGAAAGGGGTTGTACAGCGGCACGAAGTCCGACTCGATCACCGTCTGCACGTCCGTTTTGCGTGCCGGGCCCGACTCCTTGCACAGGCGTCGCCACATCGAGTTCACCTCGCGGTCCGTCAGGTCCTTGAAATCATCCGTTCCTTCGGGAGCGAACTCATATTTGCCGGTCACCGTGTTCTTGCGGAAGCGTCCCTGCCGGTTCAGGAACGCTTCGATGTCGTCCACCGTGACCCGCCCCTGTCCCTGGGCGGCATCCGCGTCCTTCCGTCGCGTGCCGAGGCTGCGCGTTCCGTGCTCCTCCGTGTGCTGGTAACACGAGCGCAGGATGCCTTCCACGTCGCCGTCGTAGTCGGCGAAGCGTTCCGTGGCCCATCGGGTCGCCGCCTCGCGGTCCGCCCCGTAGGCGTTCAGCAGGTAGCCCATGCGCATGATGTACTCGTTGTGGTGGTGTTCCGTGTAGGCGATGCCCTCGTCGGCGAGCAGCCTCTCCGCCGTGCGGACGATGCGGGCCAGCTGCCTGTCGGCGGCCTTCCGCTTTGCGGCGGATGCCGTCTGCTTCGGCCGGCTGATGAGGAACGTCGTCGCTTCGGGGTTGAAGAAAACGTCCGGGTCGTGCGCCACCCCGCTCAGGCGCGTCGCGTTCTTGCACTTCTCGTCGTAGGGATGGCCCGTCAGCGCCTCGTAGTGATGGTTTATGCGTCCGAAGGCCAGTACGTGCAGCTCCTGTTCCGAGCGCGGCTCGTAGTCCCTGGCAGCGTCGTAGGCCGCGACGACGCGCAGCCCCGTTCCGCTGATGGTGGTGTACGCCAGTAGCGTGTGCCGGTCCTCCCGCACCCGCCGGATGCACTCCTCCATCTGTTCCGGCGGGATGTGGTCGAAGTCCGCCATACACAGGTGCGTCCATTCGCGGATATGCTCCTTGCATTTGCCTCCGCCGAAGCGCACCGCCACGGCGAAACACGGGCAGACACTCTTCTCGTGTCCCGCCGCCTCCTTCTGTCCCTGCGACAGGAATTCCCGGTAGCGGCGCGTGTGTTCGGCCGTATCCGCGTCGTGTCGGATCAGTTCGACGATATGTTCCAATGCGATGTCTGTGGGTTTCAGTCCCCTGTAGCCTCTGAACAGGCTGAGCGTTGTTTTTTTCATAATAAAAGAAATTTTTAGGTAAACATTCGTGTCCGTCTCGGTTTGTCCGTCGTGACAGTGTTGCGAAGTAGCAAATTACTCACGAAACCGCCAAATTCCTCGGTACCCACATGTCAGTACCGAAAACGGGCAGATTTAATGGTTTTAACGAATCTTAGCAGAGTTGTTACGCATGATATAGCGATAAATTAAATTCAAATGTTAAAACAAATTTTGATTGAATTATGAAAGCATCTTATTTTTTCAGTCCCCATTTAGGGGAATATATCATGCAATTGCAACATGTTGTCCCCGTCGACGGACGTCTGTTGAGTGAAGAAAGTCTGGCCCGTCGGGCCCGCATGTCCAAGACCACTGTCGAGCGGATAAAAAAGGGGTAGAAAAGCATCTGTATGCCTACTACGCCATCCTTCGTATCTATTGGGAAGCCTGTCAGGACAGTCAGGTTCTTCCTCCGGACCGTTTCCTCCGTGAGCTCCACCGCAGTCTGGAAGCCGATCACCGGCTCCGTCACGGCGACTGATGCCAACGTGTTGCAGGACCGGCCCGGTGCCGGTCCCTGCTTTTTCGGCAGTGTGCCACCCTGGCCTCCCGAAAACGCAACTTCTCTCTATATAGATACAAGGTTATTGAATTGTTAATGGTTTTAACGGTCACTCTCCCCTGCGCGCGCGTGAGAAAGGTGTATATAGGGGGTGGAAGGGTGTCACATCCGGCGCTGAAATTTCGGATAATCCTTGTTTATTTGCCGGGAAATACGTTTCTTTGTATGGAAAGAATGAAAAGTCAGCAATGAAAGATAAGATAAATCTGAATAATTATCGGCTTACGGGGTTGGAAGAACCCAGTGACGAGCTTTTGGCTGCCTTGATGAAAGAAGTGGCTGAAGAGGCCGTACGTAAGCGTCGCCAGGCCCGCAGCGAATATTTCAAGCACTTGCGCGATTATTCCGATGAACGCATGAAGGCATGGAAGGACCGTATTGAACAAGCTAAAGCCGATGTATATGAGCAATGACAATCCCCATCGTCCTGTACTGATTGTGATAGCCGGCCCCAATGGTTCGGGAAAAACCTCTATTACATCGCGTATCTTGCGTCATGAATGGATGGAAGATGCTGTGTATATCAATCCGGATATAATCGCTCAGGAAAAGTTTGGTGATTGGAATTCTTATGATGCCGTGATGCAATCGGTGAAATATTGTGAGGCCTTGCGTGAGGAATGTCTTCTTCAAAGGCGGAGTCATATTTTTGAGACCGTTTTGTCTGCCGAAGATAAGGTTGATTATGTTATTCGTGCACGTCGTGCAGGCTTTTTCATTCGTCTGTTTTTTGTGTGTACAGCAGATCCTACAATAAATGCTTCCCGCATTGCTGGTCGCGTCATGGAGGGTGGTCACGATGTACCTATTACAAAAATTATTTCCAGATATTATAAATCGCTGGCCAACGGTCGCATTCTTTCACAGGTCGTAGATCGGGCATATTTTTATGACAATTCAGTCGACGACAGAGACGCCTGTCTTCTTTTCCGCTTGGCAGACGGACATCTGGTCAAGCGATATGTAAACGAAATCCCTCAGTGGGCAAAAGATATTTATTCCTCGATTCTGTAGCGATAATATTATCTCTGTGGAACTCTGTGTCCTCTGTGGTGAATTACAAATCATCTTCTGAACATTTACATATACCATTTATCATTAACCATTAGCTAACTCCGGTTTTTGAGAACTTCAAGAGGAAGGCCTCCAAAAAGGGCTTTCCCGATGGGGTACGTCGAAATTGGGTGTTATTTAAGGGGCAGTTTTTAATAGAATAACTCATGAGTATTAAAAAGAATATTTTATATAGCAGTGTACTGACTGTATCCAATTTTCTTTTTCCGCTTTTGGTATATCCCTACATTTCTCGAGTACTGGGCGCTACCAATATTGGTATATGCAATTTTGTGGACAGTATAATCAATTACTTTATCCTGTTTTCCATGATGGGAATAAGTACAATCGGTATACGTGAGATAGCTAAAGTTAAAGGAGACGATTTTCAATTATCGAAAACTTTCTCTAGCCTTTTGATGCTAAATATAGTCTCAACAGTGATTGTACTGATTGTTTTGCTCTTAGCAGTTTGGTTGGTCCCCGATTTGCAGAAGCATCGTGAAATGATGTATATCGGAGCCTTAAAGTTGATTTTCAATTGTCTGTTGATAGAGTGGTTTTATAAGGGACTTGAGAATTTTAAGTTTATCACGCAACGCACCATTTTGGTTCGTTTAATTTACGTCGTCTTGGTTTTTATTTGCGTTCGTGATAAAGATGATTATGACATATATTATCTTCTTACGGTATTGACAATCGTTTTTAATGCATTTGTGAACATTTTCTATTCACGAAAATTTATATATGTCACATGGAAGGGGATATCAATGTCTCCCTATCTGCATTCATTCTTCATCCTGGGTGTATATGCTTTACTTACATCAATGTACACATCATTCAATGTTGCCTATTTAGGTTTCGTAGCCGGAGAAACGGAAGTAGGATATTACACAACAGCTGTAAAACTATATACGGTATTAATTTCTCTTTTCACTGCATTTACGGGTGTCATGATGCCGCGAATGAGCTCCTTAATTGCAGAAGGTAAGTATGATGATTTTAAACGCCTTACAGATAAATCTATTGATGTTCTGCTGACATTCGTAATGCCGGTTATTGTTTTTTCGATGATTTACGCCCCTCAGATTATTGCAATCATTTCAGGACCAGGATACGACGCAGCTATTACACCTATGCGCATTATCGTTCCTCTTTTATTAATTATCGGTTATGAGCAAATTATCATCATTCAGATATTAACTCCATTAAAAAAAGACAAGGCTATTCTGATAAATTCAGCTTTGGGTGGCTTAGTCGGAATATTAATGAATTTTTTATTAGTTTCTGATTATCAAAGTATAGGTTCTGCCATTGTTTGGGTGACTGCTGAACTAACAGTGTTATGTTCGGGGCAGTATTTTGTGGGGAAATTTGTTAATGAGACTTTTCCTTTTAAAAAGATTGTAACCCAAATTCTTTGGGCTATGCCATTAGGAGGATTTTGTTACGGAATACATTTATTGCATCTTTCTGCTATTTTAACATTGTTGTTAGGAGGGATTTTGATTGTTGTGTATTATTTATTTGTTAATATTTATATTTTTAAAAATGATATTATGATGTCATTAATACATAAAGTTAAATTAAATAGATGACTAATGATTTTAATAGATACTTATTTGTAAAGTACTAATTTTTATATGATTTAATAATTAGATTATGCGAAATACTGTTTTTACTATTTGTACAAAAAATTATATAGGACTTTGTGACGTCTTAGTTAAGTCTATAAAAAAATATAATGATGATATTGATTGTTATATTTTTGTTGCAGATGAAATGGAATCAATGTCTAATGTTTTAGATTATGGAAATATTTTGATGGCAAAGGAGGTTTTAGATATTGAATTGAGAAAATGGTATGATATGGCTTTTAAATATGAACTTACAGAATTTTGTACAGCCATAAAACCGTTTTGTTTCCAATATCTTTTTAGAAAAATTAACTCGCAAAAGGTAATATATTTTGATCCTGATATATTTGTGGTAAACAGCTTGAACTCTATTTGGGAATTATTAGATACAAAGGATGTAGTTCTAACTCCTCATGTGACAACGTTGCAAATTAATTATACAGGTGATTTGAATGAGCGTAACCTGTTACATTCTGGCTTATATAATTGTGGATTTATAGCCTTAAAAAATACTCAATTGGGGTTGAACGTTGTTGATTGGTGGGGTAATAGATTGATGGATTTTTGTTATAGATCTGAGAGTGAAAGTATGTTCACTGATCAGAAATGGATTGATTTTATTCCATCTTTATTACCTCAAGAAAAGTATGAAATTTCGTTTAATTTGGGATATAATTTAGCACCCTGGAATTTTTATGAGAGAGAGGTCGTTAAACAAGGAGATGATTTTTTTATAAAAAAAAGGTTGGGTGGAAATAATAAAATTGATACGTTGACTTTTATTCATTTCTCTGGATATAATTATAAGGAATTATTAAATAATAATATTGTTCAAAATAATATTACGAATTTACAAGTTCGTGACGATTTAGTTGAATTATTTAATGATTATTCTACTGCTATTTTAAATAGTTCTTTTGATAAATATATTAATTATACATATACATATAATTATTTCGAGAATGGAAAGTCTATAAGTTCTATTCATCGGAGAATTTATAGAAGAATGCTCTATGACCATGTACAATATAGTGAGTCTCCTTTTAAAACTACTAGAGGAAGTTTCTATGATGTGTGCGAGAAGCATAAAATGATTCTATCAACAAATATGGATTCGTTAGCAAAAAAAGAAGCTGCTGATATAAGGAAGAATGTTGGTAAAATTTATGTTTTAAATATTCTTTTTAAATTGTTGTATAAATTGCTGGGTGCGCAAAAGTATTTTATGTTTGTACGCTTGCTAAGAATGTATGGAAAATTTGAGAATCATGTTTTCTTATTAAATAATGAATATATGAAAAAGGTTTCTTATTTTAAATAATTGTTGATAAATTGAATTCTATATTCAAGGATAATCTTTAATATATGATAGTTTATATTACTACATACCTTTTATCCTTTATTTGTTTGCCTTTAGATTTTAAAAAGGAAAGAAAAAGCAAGATAAGTTTTCTGCTTTATTGTTCCATTTTAATATTGTTAATATATATTGCGTCTGTTAAGGATGAAAGTACTTGTCCTGATACAGTTAATTATATAAATAGTTTTTTATCAGCTCGGGATTTATCTGATTTTTTTTCTATAAAAACATTTTATTTTGAACCTGGATATGTTTTTTGGGAGTCATTGATTGCAGGTTTAGGGCTAAATTATCATTTTCTATTTACAAGTATTGCATTTGTATCAGTATCGATTTATGGATATTTATTTTGGAAATATTCTCCATATCCATTTTTATCACTTTTTATTTTTGTTAGTGTTGCATATATTACTCAAATTGTTGTAATTATTCGATATGGATTATCTACAGCGATTATGCTTTATGCGCTTTTGCAGTATATTAATAAACATAATCAAAAATTTCTTTTTTTTGCGATTATTGCAACATTATTTCATTACACAGCACTGACTTTTCTTATTTTTATTCCCTTCTATTTTGTAAAAAATAAGAATAAACTAATTGGTTTTCTTTTGTTTTTAGGAATTCCACTATATTGTGTAAATATTACTATACTTGATTTAGTCTATTATATAAATGATTTCCTTCCTCCTTATTTCCAGTTTGCATTGTCAAAAGGACTTCAGTATGTTGATATACAAGAGGAAGCAGGTATAAAACAACTATTTCTTTATCTTCCGGCTTTGTTTTATTTGTTTAAAGTTCGCTTGCGCTCAAGTCAATATGAAGAAATGTTATTTGTGTTTTTGTTATCCCTTTTTATGATGATAGAATTTTCTCAAGCAGCGGACTTGGCAAGAATTAATAAAATGTACTTATCAATCATATATCTTTTATATCCGTTTGGTTTGAAGCTTTTGAATAAAAAGTATGCTTCTGTATTTTATTTGTATATAATTCTGTATTGTTTATATATGTTTGTTCGAATAAGTTTCTTTAATTCTGGCTTACATATAAATGTCGTTTGATATGAAAATTATTGTTTATTTAGGATTTAATAATCCATATGTTTATAAAAGAGGTGTTGAAAATGTAATATACTTTCAGCATTTGAATGGCGTGTTTTCTAAGAGTTTATATGTTTTCTTTGACGAAAAAGATGCTGTTTTTAGATGGGACGATATTTTGTGTATCTCAATTAAAAATGATCTTTTGAAATATTTTAAACTTAACATATTGTTTTTTAATTTAAGGAGGAGGTATAAGTCTATATTTATTCATTCTCATAATATATTAATGAGTATCTTATTATTTTATAAGACGAATTTACTGACTATCCATGATGCTATTTATTATCAAAGAAGAAGTAATAAGGATAGAAAAGCTTTTATTTTCTCTATTGTAGAGTTTCTTTCTTTATTTAAATGTAAAAGTTTTCATTTTATATCGAAATATACACTTTCTAAATCCTTAATTAGGAATTTAATAACTCGCAAATTTATAATATACAATACTTGTACTTTTGAAGGACTTATTGGGCAAATGAATGAAAGAAGAAATGTAGATGAATTTAAGATATTTGCTGTCAGAGGAATACAAAAAAGAACGAGAGTTGATTTGTTGATTGATTTTGCTCAGTATGTTCATGATAAAAAAATTGATGGTAAAGATATACATCTCTATATTGTAGGAAAGGGGCCTCTTTTGGAACAATATAAACGTAGAATAGAAAATTTGAATTTACACAATGTATCTTTATTAGGATATTTATCTGATTCATGTGTTACTGGTTATTATAAATCATGTGACTATGTTATTATGCCATGCGAGTATGCAGAGGGATTTGGCTTGCCTATAATAGAGGGCTATTATTATAATAAGCCGGTAATTGCAAGTAATAAATGTGCTGTGCCTGAAATCATAATTGATAAATCGTATTTGTTTGAAAACAATGTAGAATCAATCTGGGAGACATTGAATAGAACATTGCATTTGAAATTTGATTTTAGGTCTTATTATAATGAGAAATTTTCTCATGAAGTAATTTTGAACGAATACGATCAGTTATATCAGCTGTTAAGCTGATTTCTTTATTTTGGGCAGAAAATGAAAATTCTACATGTAATTAACCGATTGGGAGTTGGTGGGGCTGAGAAATTATTGACAGAATTACTTCCTATTCAACTTCAACATGGCCATGATATTGTAGTAATAGGATTGGCTACTGGAAGATTTGAGTTTGTAAAACGTTTAGAGGATAGTGGAATTAAAGTTATCTCACTTGGAAAGAATGAAAAAGATATTTATAATCCATTATTTATTTTTAAATTAATGAAGTATATTAATAATTTTGATATTGTGCATGTCCATCTCTTTCCTTGTCAATATTGGGTCGTTTTTGCAGCCTTGTTAACTAATTCTAAAACTGTATTAGTAACAACTGAACATAGTACAGACAATCGAAGAAGGAACTTATTGGGATTTAAATGGATAGATAGATTTGTGTATAAGCATTATCATAAAATTATTGCTATTTCTAGTAAAACCGAAGAAGCCTTAATTAGTTATTTAGGAAGTAAGGACCGAATTTGTGTGGTTGAAAATGGCATTGATATAACAAAAATAGCTAAAGTAAAAGCAATAGAAAAAAAGGACTTGGGTTGTACAAAATGTGATAAACTTATTTTGCAGGTAGCACGATTTTCAGAACAAAAAGATCAGGATACTTTAATCCGTTGTTTAAAACTTTTGCCAGCTTCTTACCATGCTGTTTTTGTAGGTGATGGAGTTCGTAGAACTATTTGTGAAAATTTAGCTGTACATGAAGGTGTAAAAGATCGAGTTCATTTTTTGGGAGTACGGGATGACGTTCCTCAGATACTACAGTCTGTTGATGTTGTTGTAATGTCTTCACATTGTGAAGGATTTGGATTGGCAGCTGTTGAAGGAATGGCAGCGGGAAAACCTGTTATTGCATCTGATGTTCCTGGGCTATCAGAGGTAGTGAAGGGGGCAGGTGTATTATTTGAACAGGGGAATGTTAAAATGCTTTCGGAACAGATAAATGCTTTGTTGACGGATGGTAAATATTATGAGGATATTGCTCATAAATGTCTTTTACGTGCCCAAAGGTATGACATATATACAATGGAAAAACAATATGAAGAAATATATCAATCTGTAATGAAAAAATGTAAGCGTCCAAAAATGACGTCTTGTCCTAAAGTATAAAAAAGTTGATCTTCGCTGCTGTAATCTAAAACTCAGTAAACATGTATAGCAGCAGTGATTTTGAGCATCTGTTCATCCGCTACAAAGCGGAGGCGATGCCGCAAGGTGAGTCCATACAGGACTTCTGTTTAAAAAACAAAGTACCCTACAATCTGTTTCAGAAATGGTACAAGGATACCCGGCATCACATTGTCCCGGTACAGGTGGAAGGAGAACCGGTGAATCAGGAACCGGAAAAGGCTCTTTCAGCTTCCGCTGCATCCATGGGAGGTGCCTTGTCATCCCCACCGGTGAGATTTATGGTAGACATCCGTATGACTGGTGGAATGCGCATCCAGCAACGGAACTTAAGTTACGAGGGTTTGAAGAACCTGGTAGAGAAGTTGGAGGGACTATGCTGAATGTTACAGGAATGAACAGGTTTTATTACCTGAGAAACTTCCATGACATGCGCTGCAAATATGGCAAAGGGGAGATGATATGAATTCCATGGAAAAATCGATGTTGCTTGATGAGCTTTTTTCCTTGCGCAAGGCTGACAAGGCGGAAAGGGAGCAGCTGCTGGCGAAGCTTGACCGTATGACCGAGCAGTTGCTGTCTCTGAATGAAAATTCCCAGCGATTACTGAGACAAAATGATGAGCTGAAACGTATGCTGTCGGATCGTGATGCCTTGATAGAAAAGCTCCGGAAAGAGAATGCCGCCCTGAAGGAACAGAAGAAGTGTTAGCAGTCTGGCCCATGCGCACGCTAAGTTCGTATATGCCTACGAGCAGGGCGGTGACCTGAATGCGAAACAGATGCTGGAATACATCGGCTGGTTGTATGGGCAGGAAGACAGTTATCGCCAGTCCGGTCTAACAGCTGAAGAGATAACCCGACAGCGGAATTCCCTGCGGACAAAGGAAGTCATCGGTCGCATGCGCAGTTTTTTGAATGTGCTGACTTCGGAGGGGCATCCTCCCCGGGGAGATCTGATGGAAAAGGCGGTCAATTACCTGAAGAACTTCTGGAATCAGATATTCGCTTACTTGAAAGACGGCCGCTACAGTATCGACAATACCATTGCGGAGCGTTTCATCCGTCCCTTGGCGGGTGAGCGGAAGAACTCGTTGTTCTTTGGCAGCAACCGTATGGCGAATGTGTCGGCTGCCTATCATACTTTGATATCCACTTGCCGGGCGAACGGTATCTCCGCCCTGGCTTATTTGAAGAAATTTTTCCGTGAAGTGGTCGAAGGCCGCAGGGATTATGAGAACTTGCTACCGATGACTATCGGAATCAATACTAACAAACTTTAAAAATCAGGTCCGTTTTTTGAAAACTTTAAGAGGAAAGCTTCCCAAAGAGGCTTTCCCTATGGGGTACGTCAAAATTGGACGCTTACCTTGCAAAAGGGTATGCCCTAAATTGAGTGCTTACACTTATCATTAAGCGATTGTATTTATTTTTTTTGCTTATGGACAAATATTATCGTGAATTAGAAATTATATACAGTTTTTGTCAGCAGCTAGTAATTAATTGCAATAGATGTATGAAATGAATAATAGTATTGTTGTTTTAGTAAACGAAGTTGTAGGTAGCGTATTGTCAATCTGCCGAACTCTTAAATGTAAGTTTGATGTAAAAACTTATGTAATCTGTATAAATAGTAATTATAAAACAATTTTTCAATCTAGTAGATATGTGGATTATGTTAGCCAATTTCAGGTTCCAAATTCTATGTCCTTATTACAACAGATAAAGAATTGGTACACTGAACAAAATTTTAAAAAATTACCTATTTTATATTTTACTGATGACCATAGCTGTAATTTGGTTAATGAAAATAGAGATTGGTATGAATTACATTTCCATTTATGCTTACCTTCTTCATTTATTGTACATTCTTTCACACACAAAGGTGTAGCTGAGCAAATCGCAGAGAATAATGGATTATTAGTGCCAAAAGGTAAAGTTGTGATAACCCAACGTGATCTCAATGAAATATTTGAGATTTTTTCTTTCCCTGTAATAATAAAACCTAGATGTACAGAAGAACAGCCTTCTTTACCTTTTAAAAAGACTAAAATTCTGGCTAAAGACGATTTTCTAACATATACTATTCCGATAATTGAAAATGGTTTAAGTTTTTTATGTCAAGAATATATTCCTGGGGGAGATGATAAATCTATTTTTTATCTATTTTATCGTAGTTCTTTAGGAGAAATAACCGAATGTATGGGGATAAAGGTATTACAATCACCTCCATTAAGAGGAATCATGGCTATTGGGAAAACGAACTATCGGGAAGAAATTTCAAGGATTAGTCAATCTTTTTTAAATAAAATAGATTATGTTGGTATAGGTGGAATTGAGTATAAGGAATATGATGGAAAATTTTATTTTATAGAAATGAGTACTCGTGCAGAAGGTTTTACTTATATATCAGATCTTTCGGGAGTTTCTGTTTCAGAAAGTTCGTATAAATCTTATGTTTATAAAACTTATAATTCCAAACGACAAATAGATAATATTTTCTATATAGATTTAGCCCCGTTTATTAAGGCAAAATTAAGTCAGAAAAGTTTTTTTTCACTTTTTGCAGAATTTATTAAATTTTGCTTGAAACCATCCTGTAAATTTAATATTCTAAGTTGGAAGGATCCTCTCCCTTTTTTCATAAATGTAGCAATAGTATTTAATAATAAAGTATTACATAATTGGAAGAAATAATATGTGTGAAGGTACATTTATAATTTCGTTAGATTTTGAATTATTATGGGGATTGTCAGGTTGGAATCAGAGTCAAATAGAAAGTTATAGATCTCATGTAGAAGGCTCATTATCAGCTTTGAAACGTATTTTGGAAGTGTTGGCACGTTTTGATATGAAGTGTTCGATTGCTTTTGTTGGCGGTATGAATTATCGTTCAACAGATGAATTGAATAACGTGGCTCCTGAGCTTCATCCTCAATATACCACATCAGTATTTTCATCTTATGAATCTTTAATTCCCAATATAGATAAATTGTACCCTAACAATTTATTCTTTTGTAAAGATGTTATAACGGAACTGTCTAAGAATCCTAAAGTTGAACTGGCTTCCCATACTTTTTCACATTATTATTGTTTAGAAAAGGGGCAAAGTTCACAAGAATTTGAAGCAGATATTTGTACAGCTGTTAATGAGGCTAAGAATAGTGGTATTTCTTTTAAAACTATTATTTTTCCACGTAATCAAGTTTCAATAGATTATCTTAATATATGTTCTGAATATGGACTTACTCATTATAGAGGAAATTTGGAGACATTTCTTTATCGGTCGGAACATACACCAAAGAAGTTTTCTTTGAGGCGTGTGTTACGATTGTTGGATGCTTATGTTAATTTGTCAGGTCATAATACATATATGCAACCAAAGAAAGAAGGACAAATGATAAATGTACCAGGAAGCCGTTTTTTACGTCCTTATTCTCGTAGCTTGGCATTTTTGGAACCATTGAAAGTAAAGCGTATCTTGGATTCGATAGAGTATGCCGCTAAACATTCTCAGATATATCATTTGTGGTGGCATCCACATAATTTTGGTCTTCATATAGAAGAAAATATAAATCAACTGGAAAAGATTTGTGAATGTTATCAGGCGATGCACAGACAATATGGAATGGAGTGTAAATTTATTAGTGAAAATAACTCCATAAGATTGTGACATATAAAACAATGAACGAAATGAAGAAGATTCTTTTTTGTGATAATAGTTTGAAAGAACAACTTAATTTTAGGGGTGATGTAATTAATAATTATGCTGCTGACGGTTTTGAAGTGGTATTGGTTTCACCATTGAATTGTGATTTTCGTCCAGCTTATCCTAATATCCGTCACATTCCTATAGAACTGAATCGCTCAGGAATGAACCCTTTAAAAGAATTTCGTTATTTTAAAACTCTGTATCATATTTATCGTAAGGAACGTCCTGATTATATTTTTCATTATACTATTAAACCCAATATTTATGGCTCTATAGCAGCGCATTTGTGTCGGATTCCTTCTACTGCTATGATTGCAGGCTTAGGCTATGTGTTTAATAAGAAAGGATTAGGAAGTTGGGTGGCTCGTGAATTATATCGTTTTGCGTTACGTTTTCCCGAACATGTTTTTGTCCTTAATTCCCGTAATCGAGATATTGTTTTGAAAGAGCGAATGGTAACTGCGCACCAATTGATTTTGCTTTCGGGAGGTGAAGGAATAAATCTTGAGAAGTATCAAAGTAATATTTTATGCAGATAAGATTTTTAATGATTGCCCGCGTATTGTATGATAAAGGTTATGCGGAATATGTTAGTGCTGCTCGGATGGTTCGTGAGAAGTATCCTGAAGCTGAATTTCAGTTATTAGGTGATATTGATGTTGTGTATCCTAATCATGTACCAGAAAATGTTGTTCGGAAAGATGAACAAGAAGGTGTGATACATTATTTAGGGGTCACTTCTAATGTACGCCCTATTATTGAAGAAGCTGATTGTATTGTACTTCCTTCTTACCATGAAGGACTTTCTCGAGTATTGATAGAGGCATTAGCTATGGGAAAAGCAATCATAACAACTGATATTCCAGGATGCCGAGAAACTGTAGAAGAAGGGAAAAATGGTTTTCTTGTTGCTCCTCGCAATGTGGATGGTTTGGTTCATGCCTTTTTGCGTTTTCTTGCATTATCGAAAAGTGATCGTTTGGCAATGGGGATGTATAGTCGTAAGAAAGCTGAAAAGGAATTTGATGTAAAGAATGTAATTGCAGTTTACCGGAAAATTACTGGATGATTTTTTAGGTCGATTTATTTATAAAATATTATTATGAAAGGCATTGTATTAGCCGGTGGCAGCGGTACACGTCTGTATCCCATCACCAAAGGAGTGAGCAAACAGCTGCTCCCCATTTTCGACAAACCGATGATTTATTATCCCATTTCGGTGCTGATGCTGGCGGGTATCCGCGAGATTCTCATTATTTCCACACCTTACGACCTGCCGGGCTTCAAACGACTTTTGGGCGACGGCTCAGACTACGGCGTACACTTTGAGTATGCGGAACAACCCAGTCCCGACGGACTGGCACAGGCGTTCATCATCGGAGCGGATTTCATTGGCAATGACTCAGCGTGCCTGGTACTGGGGGACAACATCTTCCACGGCAACGGACTGAGCGCGATGCTGAAAGAAGCTGTGCGCACGGCGGAAGAGGAGAAGAAGGCGACGGTGTTCGGCTACTGGGTGAGCGATCCGGAACGTTACGGCGTGGCGGAGTTTGACCAGGAAGGAAACTGTCTCTCCATCGAGGAGAAGCCACAGCATCCGAAATCGAACTATGCGGTGGTGGGCTTGTACTTCTACCCGAACAAGGTCGTGGATGTAGCAAAACACATCAAACCGTCGGCACGTGGGGAGCTGGAGATTACAACCGTGAATCAGGAGTTTCTGCAAGACGGGGAACTGAAGGTGCAGACGTTGGGCCGCGGTTTTGCCTGGCTGGACACGGGGACGCATGACTCGCTGAGCGAAGCGTCGACGTTTATCGAAGTGATCGAGAAACGTCAAGGTTTGAAGGTTGCCTGCCTGGAAGGTATTGCGTTCCGTCAGGGCTGGATCACAGCCGACAAGATGCGCGAGCTGGCGAAGCCGATGCTGAAGAACCAGTACGGACAGTACCTGCTACAGGTAGTGGACGAGGTGGAACGGACGGGAAAGCCTAACCTTTGAAAATGAAGAATGAAGAATTAATTTTCAACTTTCAATTCTCAATTATCAATTATCAATTATTAATTATCAATTAATAAAGTGGACGTAATCAAAACAAATATAGACGGCGTGGTAATCATCGAACCACGCATCTTCAAGGATGCGAGGGGCTATTTCTTTGAATCGTTCTCGCAACGGGAGTTTGAAGAGAAAGTCGGCAAGATACAGTTTGTGCAGGACAACGAGAGCATGTCGAGCTATGGCGTGATGCGTGGGTTGCATTTCCAGCGTCCGCCTTTTACTCAGAGCAAGCTTGTAAGAGTGATTAAAGGTGCTGTGCTTGATGTAGCTGTAGATATACGGAAAAATTCGCCTACTTACGGAAAACATGTAGCAGTAGAACTTACAGAAGATAATCACCGTCAGTTCTTTGTACCAAGAGGTTTTGCACACGGTTTTGCCGTATTGAGTGATGAAGCTATCTTCCAGTATAAATGTGACAACTTTTATGCTCCACAGGCGGATGGGGGGATAAGTATTCTGGATGGAGACCTTGGAATTGACTGGCATATTCCTATGGATAAGGCTATTCTCAGTGAAAAGGATACCAAACATCCTTTACTGAAAGATTTCGACAGCCCATTTGATATTAATATTGAGCTTTACTAATACAGTATTATGAATATTTTAATTACTGGCGCTAACGGTCAGCTGGGCAATGAAATGAGGCTGGTCAGTAAGGCATCCTCACATACATTTGTGTTTACGGACGTGGTGGAAGCGGAAGGTGTGGAAACGACGCTGCTCGACATCACTGATCTGGAAGCTGTACGCAGTATCGTACGGGAACGGGGCGTGCGGTGCATCGTGAACTGCGCTGCCTATACCAACGTGGACAAGGCGGAGAGTGACGAAGCCTTCTGCCGTGTGCTGAACGCTGACGCTCCCCGTAACCTGGCGCAGGCCATGAAGGAAGCGGGCGGACTGCTGGTGCATGTCTCTACGGACTACGTGTTCGGAGGAGACCCTTACAACACGCCCTGCAAGGAAGACCAGAAAGGGACGCCAACCGGCGTTTACGGACGCACCAAACTGGAGGGAGAACAGAACATCCTGGCTACGGGATGCAACCATGTGATCCTCCGCACGGCCTGGCTGTACAGTGAGTTCGGCAGGAACTTCGTGAAAACCATGCTGAACCTGACCGCTACCAAGCCCCAGCTGAAGGTGGTGTTCGACCAGGCGGGAACGCCGACTTATGCCTACGACCTGGCACAGGCCATCCATACTGTGCTCGAAGACTATGTACAGGAACAGCCGCAGCAGGGCTACAGCAAGAACGGTATCTATCACTTCAGTAACGAAGGAGTATGCTCGTGGTATGACTTCACGAAGGTGATTGCTGCCTTGTCGGGGCATACGGAGTGTGACATCCAGCCTTGCCACAGCCATGAGTTTCCCAGTCCGGTCATTCGTCCGGCTTATTCCGTATTGGACAAGACCAAGATCAAGGAGACTTTCGGTATCCGCATTCCGTACTGGATGGATTCGCTGAAGGTGTGTCTGCAAAACATGCAGGTACTCTGCCATTAACCATTTATCATTCACCATTAACCATTATTGAAATGAATTTCAAACGCAATATCGTAATCACCGGCGGTGCCGGTTTCATCGGTTCACATGTCGTAAGACTGTTCGTGAACAAGTATCCGGAGTATCGCATCATCAACCTGGACAAGCTGACGTATGCGGGTAATCTGGCCAATCTGAAAGATATAGAAAACAAACCGAACTACAAGTTTGTGAAGATGGACATCTGTGACTTCGAGGCTTTCTACCGCCTGATGCAAGAGGAGAAGGTAGACGGTATCATCCACCTGGCGGCAGAAAGCCACGTGGACCGCTCGATCAAGGACCCGTTTACCTTCGCACGGACGAATGTGATGGGTACGCTGAGCCTGCTACAGGCTGCGAAGCTGTATTGGGAAAGCCTGCCGGAGAAATATGAAGGCAAACGGTTCTACCATATCTCGACGGACGAGGTGTATGGGGCGCTGGAGATGACGCATCCCGAAGGCATCGAGCCTCCGTTTACGACGAAGGCGTCGTCGGGCAAGCATCACCTGGCCTACGGCAAGGAATTCTTTTATGAGACGACGAAGTATAATCCGCACAGTCCGTACTCGGCTTCGAAAGCATCGAGCGATCACTTTGTACGAGCCTACCACGACACGTACGGAATGCCGACCATCGTGACGAACTGTTCGAACAACTACGGCCCGTACCAATTTCCGGAGAAGCTGATTCCGCTGTTCATCAACAACATCCGTCACCGCAAACCGTTGCCGGTTTATGGCAAAGGCGAGAACGTTCGCGACTGGCTGTATGTGGAGGATCACGCACGGGCCATCGACGTCATCTTCCACAACGGAAAGATTGCCGAAACATACAACATCGGCGGGTTCAACGAGTGGAAGAACATCGACATCATCAAGGTAGTGATCAACACGGTGGACCGCCTGCTGGGCCGTAAGGAGGGTGAGGATATGGACCTGATCACATACGTGACGGACCGTCTGGGCCACGACATGCGCTACGCCATCGACTCGACGAAGCTTCAGCAGGAGCTGGGTTGGGAGCCTAGCCTTCAGTTTGAGGAAGGTATCGAGAAGACGGTACGCTGGTATCTGGATAATCAGGAATGGATGGACAACGTGACTTCAGGGGATTACCAGAAATACTACGAAACGATGTACGGAAAGTGACAAATATCAGGTATTAAGGGATAATTCTCCATTTTCAATTATCAATTTTCAATTAGAGGAATAGTGAACTACAAGGAACTTGATACCCAGAAGATAAAGGACTATATCCAGGCGCATCCCGACGGGGTGGAGGTGGAGGACATCATCGCCCACAGCGGAGCGGAGAAACTGCGGGTGTATCCGGCCCTGTTCGAACTGGAGCAGGAGGGATGGCTCACGGTGACGGAACGGGAGGAGCTGGGGAGTGCGAAGAGGGTGAGATTTAGGTATTAGGTATCAGGTTTTAGGTATGAGAAATCGGGCGGAGCAGCGATAGAGCGGCTTCGCCCGATTTTTGTTTGGAAGTGAAGAAGGATGAATCAAAAAGCTTTGCTTTCAGTTGTTTATGCGACTTCTTTTCTTTACTTTTGCAGAAAAAGAAATATGGAGAAATCGAAAATATATAAGAAACTGGAAGATTTGAAGGCTGAAATGCATGAGCCTGTAGCGACTTATGGTAAACCGTCGGAAACGGTTCAGGACGTGGTAGCTGACTATGTGTGGGAAGACGTCAGAATAGGTATGGAGCAGTACAGACGCGGGGAGTGCAGAAGTGTGGAAGAGTTTCTGAAGAAGTATGGAAGGTGAATATAATTTGCTTGTCTCTTCTCGGGCCGAACAGAGATTGGATGCTCTTTTAGACTATTTGTTGAATGAGTGGGGCTTTCAGGTTCAGCAGAATTTTTTGGATGATTTTCAACACTGTATTTCTATTATTCGGCGTAATCCATATTCTTTTCCTGTAACCTTGCAAGATAAAACTATTCGTCAATGTGTTGTGACTCCTCAAAATAAACTTTATTATACGGTTCAAAATCGTGATATTATTATTCTCTCATTAGAGGATACACGGATGAATCCGAATAAAGTGTGGAATGAACTACAAGCAGACTGATGCCCCAAAGATAAAGATTAACTATCAAGTATCAGATATTGGATGTTGGAAAATCGGGCGGAGCGACTGAGAGGTGGCTTCGCCCGATTTTTGTCTGGGGACAGAGGATGATTGTGGCGGTGGAGATTTGGTTTTCTGCGAGGAATTGTGTATCTTTGTTATACGAAGACAGGAACAGAAAAAGAATGGATATGAAGACGACTCAGGAATATATTCAACTGTTGAAGGAGTATAAGCAGAAACGGGGAATACTTTATGGTATATCCCGCATTGGTATTTTCGGATCTGTAGCTCGTGGAGAGCAGACGGAGGGTAGTGATGTGGATGTTTGTGTGGACTTGACAGTGCCCAGTATATTCAGTCTGGTGCATATTAAAGAGGAATTGTGCCAGTTGTTCGGTTGTGAGGTTGATGTGGTCCGCATCCGTCAGAATATGGATGCCCTGTTGAAACGGGATATTATGGAGGAGGGAATTTATGTATAAGAAAGAGCATGTCTTGCATCTGTTGCGAAAGATAGAACAGACTTTGAAGCGGATTATCGATAATTCGACCGAGATAGATTCTTATCACTTTTATTATTTAACTCCTGCCGGTATGGAGCGTTTGGAAAGTACATGTATGTTACTTATCGCTATAGGGGAGAGTATAAAGGGAGTGGATAAATTGACGAACAAAGAATTGTTGCCTCAATTTCCTAGCATAGACTGGAAAGGTGCAATGGGAATCAGGGATATCATTGCTCACCATTATTTTGATTTGGATGCGGAAATTGTGTACAATGTAGTTAAATCGAATCTTCCGGAAATGCTTGTGGTGGTTGAAGATATGATATCGTTTGTAGAGAGAGACGACGAGTGATAATACAAGCTCAAGTATTAGGTATGAAAAATCGGGCGAAGCAGCGACAGAGCGGCTTCGCCCGATTTTTTTGTTTGGAAAGTGGGGGACCGGAAACAGAAAGCGTCAATAGACATTGAAGAAGACTTCCTGACTGGAGATGTATTGGCCTCCTACCGTGACTTGTACCAGGAATTTGCAATCGGCTTTTCCGGTGATGTGAAGTTCGCTGTAGGGCATGAACAGCACGTAGTCGTTGAAAATACAGGAATCGTAGTTGGATATAAAGGAACCGCCGCAGCAGACTTGCCCGTCTACCGAACGATAGGCGCCGTTGTAGTCCATGAGGCGGGTGCCGTTGGCAAAGCTGAAGTAGGCCGCACAGTTGCCGGGAAGGCCTCTTACTCCATAAGTCTGGAACCGGACGTGTATCTTCATGCCTTTGACAAGGCCCTGGCGCTTGTTGTGTTCTACCCATACTTGTTCGATGGATGCCTTTAGAGCGGCTTGCCTTACTGTCATTTGGGTGGTTTTGTCGCCTGCCTTGACATATACATTCGCACTGCGGGTGGCTCCGGTGGGATTGGACTCCCATTTCAGCAGGAAAGCGGTTTCTGTTTGGGTGCGTATGGTAAGCCAGTTGGCATCGGTCCATACTTCATAGTCTTTCAAGTTTGTTTCGTTGACGTATTTGCCGGTCTTGGTACGCACGGGATATGCCTTCTCGCTTTCATTGCCGGGGATGTCGACGGTGTGAGGTATGATCCATCCTTCGATAGACAAAGGAAGCTCCAGGTCGGATAGGCTTCTGAAATTGATAAAGGCGCCTGTACGGTTACGGTATGAATCCAGTAGGGATGTGTATGGATTGTCGTTCGCATGTTCATTGGAATGTTTGAGCGCATGGGTGATGGTGTCATTGGATATAACCTCGGAATACAGGGCGTAGGTTCCGCTTATGAATATGACATGGGGCTTTTGTTCTGACTGCTCCTGGCCGGAGGCGCTGTATAGAGAGAAAAATGTATCGGCTAAAAGGTTGGCTGACACAAATGTAAACTTGTAGTGGAAGGAATCTTTGCCGCTTCCGTAGTATTCGATCGTCCGGTTATCGTATATCTTGATGTATCCTTTTCCCGGCGAATCGTTGACGGTATCGAAATGAAATGTGTACAGAAGGTTCTGTCCCTGGATAGGCATGAAGATGCCTGCCAGAATGAGGAGTGTGAGTAATGCAAATTTTTTCATGGCCTGATATAATAGAGGGTTAACAATCATGCAGCTTCAACGTGTAGGACAAAAGTAAACAAAATAATGGAGAAATGGGCTCGAGTTGGTAAAATAATTTTTATGATGGGGTAGTGGACGGTTTGTCTGATGTTTCGAAAGAGGTTTGGTATGTGACCTTTTCAAGTGAAGAAACATTGGATTGACAAATAAATCGGGCGAAGCTGAGGAATGGCGGCTTCGCCCGATTTTTGTCTGCGGAGGTTTGGGTATGTCGGGGGGATTGCCTAACTTTGTATAAATAACGCAAATGGAAAACCTTAAGAACGATTAGATATGAAGGGTATTGTATTGGCCGGTGGTAGCGGGACGCGTCTGTATCCCATCACCAAGGGCGTGAGCAAACAGCTGCTCCCTATCTTCGACAAACCGATGATTTATTATCCGATATCGGTGCTGATGCTGGCGGGTATCCGCGAGATACTGATTATCTCGACACCACAGGACTTGCCGGGCTTCAAACGCTTGCTGGGCGACGGTTCGGACTACGGCGTACACTTTGAGTACGCGGAACAGCCAAGTCCGGACGGACTGGCACAGGCGTTCATCATCGGTGAACAGTTTATCGACGACGATTCGGCCTGTCTGGTGCTGGGGGACAATATCTTCCACGGTAACGGACTGAGCGCGATGCTGAAAGAGGCGGTGCGCACGGCGGAAGAGGAGAAGAAGGCAACGGTGTTCGGCTACTGGGTGAGCGATCCGGAACGTTACGGTGTGGCGGAATTCGACCACGAAGGGAACTGTCTCTCCATTGAGGAGAAACCACAGCATCCGAAATCGAACTATGCCGTGGTGGGCTTGTACTTCTACCCGAACAAGGTGGTGGACATCGCGAAGAATATAAAACCGTCGGCTCGCGGGGAACTGGAGATAACGACGGTGAACCAACGTTTCCTGGAGGACGGGGAACTGAAGGTGCAGACGTTGGGCCGCGGCTTTGCCTGGCTGGACACGGGGACGCATGATTCGCTGAGCGAGGCGTCGACGTTTATCGAGGTGATCGAAAAGCGGCAGGGTTTGAAGGTTGCCTGCTTGGAAGGTATCGCTTTCCGCAAGGGCTGGATTACGGTTGAAAAGATGCGGGAACTGGCACAGCCGATGCTGAAGAACCAGTACGGACAGTACCTGCTACAGGTCGTGGACGAGGTGGAACGAACGGGGAAATCGAACCTTTAAAAATGAAGAATTAATTTTCAACTTTCAATTCTCAATTATCAATTAAACAAGTGGAAATAATCAAAACAAGTATAGAGGGCGTGGTGATTATTGAGCCACGTATCTTTAAGGATGCGAGAGGATATTTCTTTGAATCGTTCTCGCAACGGGAATTTGATGAGAAGGTGAAACCGGTTACTTTTGTGCAGGACAACGAGAGCATGTCGAGCTATGGCGTGATGCGTGGGTTACATTTCCAGCGTCCGCCGTATGCGCAGAGCAAACTGGTGCGTTGTGTGAAGGGCGCGGTATTGGACGTGGCGGTGGATATCCGCAAGGGTAGCCCGACGTACGGGCAACACGTGGCGGTGGAGCTGACGGGGGAGAACCACCGGCAGTTCTTCATCCCGCAGGGCTTTGCACACGGGTTTGCGGTGTTGAGCGAGACAGCGGTGTTCCAGTACAAGTGTGACAACTTCTACCATCCGGAAGTGGACGGGGGCATCAGTATCCTGGACGAAAGCCTGGGCATCGACTGGCGGATACCGGTGGAGAAGGCGATCCTGAGTGAGAAGGACACGAAGCATCCGGTGCTGAAGGACTTTGAAACGCCGTTTAAGATTTCAGAGTTCTGATTTTTGAATTTAGGGTTCTGATTTCAGATTTCAAATTCGAGTTTTTGTCATGTTTCAATTTTCAACTTTCAATTATCAATTCAAATGGCAACATTTCAACGTACTATAGTCATTACCGGCGGTGCCGGTTTCATCGGCAGCCATGTGGTTCGCCTGTTCGTGAACAAGTATCCTGAGTATCGCATCATCAACCTGGACAAGCTGACGTATGCGGGCAATCTGGCAAACCTGAAGGACATTGAGGACCGTCCGAACTACAAGTTCGTGAAGATGGACATCTGCGACTTCGAGGCTTTCTACCGCCTGATGCAGGAGGAGAAGGTGGACGGTATCATCCATCTGGCAGCGGAGAGCCACGTGGACCGCTCGATCAAGGATCCGTTTACGTTTGCACGAACGAACGTGATGGGTACGCTGAGCCTGCTGCAGGCTGCGAAGCTGTACTGGGAAAGTCTGCCGGAGAAGTACGAGGGAAAACGCTTCTACCATATCTCAACAGACGAGGTGTATGGAGCACTGGAGACGACGCATCCCGAAGGTATCGAGCCTCCGTTTACGACGAAGGCGTCGTCGGGCAAGCATCACCTGGCCTACGGCAAGGATTTCTTCTATGAGACGACGAAGTATAATCCGCACAGTCCGTACAGTGCCAGCAAGGCATCGAGCGATCACTTCGTTCGCGCCTACCACGACACGTACGGGATGCCGACCATCGTGACAAACTGTTCGAACAACTACGGCCCGTACCAGTTCCCGGAGAAGCTGATTCCTCTGTTCATCAACAACATCCGTCACCGGAAACCGTTGCCGGTGTATGGTAAGGGGGAAAACGTTCGCGACTGGCTGTATGTGGAGGACCACGCACGGGCTATCGACGTCATCTTCCACAACGGAAAGATTGCCGAAACGTACAACATCGGCGGGTTCAACGAGTGGAAGAATATCGACATCATCAAGGTGGTGATCAACACGGTGGACCGCCTGCTGGGGCGCAAGGAAGGTGAGGATATGGACCTGATCACGTACGTAACGGACCGTTTGGGCCACGACATGCGTTATGCCATCGACTCGACGAAGCTGCAGCAGGAGCTGGGTTGGGAGCCTAGCCTGCAGTTTGAGGAAGGTATCGAGAAGACGGTGCGCTGGTATCTGGACAACCAGGAATGGATGGACAACGTGACGAGCGGGGATTACCAGAAATACTACGAAACGATGTACGGAAAATAAAGATTATACGGTGTGATAGGGGGCGTAGTGGTAGGCCACGGCTTTTCGCGCTTTCAGGGAAGCCGGTACGTCGATGAGCCGCTGGTTGCTGCTGCCCCGGAAACAGAGACTCTCGTCGCGCAGGTCCTGACGGAAGCGTCCGTCGACCAGCACGTCGATATACTGCAGCAGAAGGCTCTGGCGAGGGTCTTCGAGTAGCTTTTCGAAGGTATATCCGGTGTAGCACCAGATGTTCTTGTCGCTTTTTTCCTTGATGGCGCGGGCCAGCTCGGCGAAGCCCTCCGGTTGGAACATGGGGTCGCCTCCGCTGAAGGTGACGTCGGCAAAGGGATCGTCGAGCACTTTTTCCAGAATTTCTTCAGTAGACATGCGACGGCCATGGCGAATGTCCCACGACTCGGGGTTGTGGCAGCCGGGGCATGCGTTGGGACACCCGGCCGCATAGATGGAGGTGCGGAAACCGGGGCCGTCGGCAGTAGTGTCTTCGAGAATGTCGAGTATGGAGAGCATGGCGAACGGGTTTATTGGTGAATGACACGATCGTTCAGTTCGGCCAGCTTGGCCTTGTTCCAGCGGTCGGTGGTACCTACGAGGTAGCCGGTGATGCGCTGAAGACGGTCGATGCGCGTGCTGCCACATTTCGGGCAGGCGTCCAGGTGGTCGTCGGAGTTCTCGTAGCCGCAGTCCATACAGCGGTTGCGGTTGTGGTTGACAGAGCCGTAGCCGATGTTGTAGCGGTCCATCATATCGACCACGCGCATGATGGCTTCGGGATTGTGGGTGGCATCGCCGTCTATTTCTACGTAGAAGATGTGGCCGCCACGGGTCAGGTCGTGGTAGGGCGCTTCGACTTCTGCCTTATGACGGGCACTGCATTTGTAGTAGACCGGAACGTGGTTGGAGTTGGTGTAGTACTCGCGGTCGGTGATGCCGGCCAGGACGCCGAACTGCTGACGGTCGGCACGGGTGAACTTGCCGGAAAGACCTTCGGCAGGTGTGGCCAGGATACTGTAGTTGTGCTGGTATTTCTCCGAAAATTCGTTGGCGCGGTCGCGCATGTAGGTGATGATCTTCAGACCGAGCTCCTGCGCTTCGGCCGATTCGCCGTGGTGCTTGCCTGTCAGTGCTACCAGGCATTCGGCCAGGCCGATGAAACCGATGCCCAGCGTGCCCTGGTTGATGACGGGGGCGATGGTGTCGTCGGGGCGCAACTGGTCGCATCCCAACCACAGGGACGACATGAGCAGAGGGAACTGCTTGGCGAAGGCGGTCTTCTGGAATTCCATACGTTCGTGCAGCTGGCGTGCGGTGATGTCGAGCATGGCGTCGAGCTTGGCGAAGAAGCGGGCAATGCGTTCCTCGGGCTTGGCAATGTTCATGCACTCGATAGCCAGGCGGACGATGTTGATGGTGGAGAAAGACAGGTTTCCTCGTCCGACAGATGTCTGAGGACCGAAACGGTTCTCGAAGACGCGGGTACGGCATCCCATGGTGGCTACTTCGTGCAGGTATCGCTTCGGGTCGTCGGCCTTCCATTCCTTGCTTTGGTTGAAAGTGGCATCCAGGTTGAGGAAGTTGGGGAAGAAGCGACGGGCTGTTACCTTGCAGGCCAGTTGGTAGAGGTCGTAGTTGCGATCGTCCGGCAGATAGCTGACGCCCCGTTTCTTTTTCCAGATCTGGATGGGGAAGATGGCAGTTTCGCCATTGCCCACACCGCGGTAGGTGCTGTTCAGCAGTTCGCGGATGATGCAGCGGCCTTCGGCCGAGGTGTCTGTACCGTAGTTGATGGAGCTGAACACGACTTGGTTTCCACCGCGTGAGTGGATGGTGTTCATGTTATGGATGAAGGCCTCCATAGCCTGATGGACACGGGCTACGGTCTGGTTGACGGCGTGCTGTACCAGGCGTTCGTCTCCCTGGAGTCCGTCGAGCGGACGGGACAGGTAGTCGTCCAGCTCTGTCTGGTAGAGGTGGGAATAGTCGGCATCGTTCAGGCGTTCGAGGGTCTGTACTTCTTCGATGAAGCTGTGGCGGACGTAGGGGGCCAGGTAGAAATCGAATGCGGGAATGGCCTGTCCGCCGTGCATTTCGTTCTGGGCGGTCTCCAGCGAGATGCAGCCCAGGATACTGGCAGTCTCGATGCGCTTGGCCGGGCGCGATTCGCCGTGTCCGGCCGAGAAACCATGAGTCAGGATGCGGTCCAGCGGGTGCTGTACGCACGTCAGGCTCTTGGTGGGGTAGTAGTCCTTATCGTGGATGTGCAGGTAGTTGCCCTTCACGGCATTCAGGATCTCTTCGTCCAGCAGGTAGTCGTCTACGAACGGTTTGGTGGTTTCGCTGGCAAACTTCATCATCATGCCGGCGGGGGTGTCGGCATTCATGTTGGCGTTCTCGCGGGTGACGTCGTTGGACTTGATGTTGATGATCTCCAGGAACATGTCGCGCGTCTTGGCTTTGCGGGCAATGCTGCGCTGGTTGCGGTAAGCAATGTATTTTTGTGCCACATCTTTGCGACTGCTCTTCATCAGCTCCAGTTCTACCATGTCCTGGATGGCTTCTACGGTCATCTGTGCTGCACCGCGGAAAGAAATGTGATCGGTGATCTGGTGGATGAGCTGCATGTCTTCGCCTTTATCGGTGTGCAACATGGCTTTTCGGATGGCAGTGGCAATCTTCTCTTCGTTGAAGCCGACAATGCGGCCGTCACGCTTGATAACTGTCTGTATCATACGGTTTAGAATCTTGTTTGATGTGGATTATTGTTCTTTTTAGGTGATGCAAAGGTATCAATCTTATCTGATAGTTTTCCGTTTTGGGAAACTTTTTGTGATACAAAAATTGTTAATTATCTGATTTACAATATATATTTGTATTGTTTTGGGAAACTTTGCATTTTGTATGGTTTCTATTTGTATTCGCACATATATAATAAAAAAGCTCCCGCAGGTGACGGGAGCTTTCTCGGCTTTCTATGTCGAAAATGATTATTTCAGAACTTCGGCCAGCTTTTCCTGTAAGCCTTCGCCGTGGAGGCCGCGGGCGATGATGGTACCTTCGCCGTCGATCAGGACAGTGTGGGGAATGCTGCTTACGGCATACAGTTTGGCGCCCTCGCAGTTCCAGTATTTCAGGTCGGACATCTGAGGCCAGGTGATGTTCAGCTGTTTGATGGCAGCTTGCCAGGCTTCACCGCTCTGGTCGAGTGATACACCTACGATTTCAAAGTTTTTGTCCTTGTAGAGCTTGTAGGCTTCTACCAGGTTGGGCATCTCGCGACGGCAGGGGCCGCACCAGCTTGCCCAGAAATCAACGAGTACCACTTTGCCTTTGCCTACATAGTCGGACAGCTTCACGGTCTTGCCTTCGGGGGTCTGCATCTCGAAGTCGGTGAACTTTTGGCCTACGGCGGTAGCTTTCATCTTTTCTACGTTGGCCTTGATCTTGACGATGGCCTCGTCGTTGTCATACGCAGCGGGGATTTGAGGCATCAGCGGATCCAGTTCTTCAAGCTCCATGTAGTAGAAGTTCTGTTTCAGCAGGTGGACACCTACGGCATTGGTGATGTTCTGGCTGATGGCGTCTTTCAGGATGCTTACAGACTTATCCTGCAAGGCTTCGATTTCGCTGCCTTTGGCGTTACGTTGCTCTTCGGTGAGGGTTGTGTCGTTGGCCATTGATTCGTAGATAGCCATGATTTGTCCGTTCAGGCTGTTGAGCTGGGTGCGGATAGTCTGGTAGATGTCGTTGTTCGGAGTACCGGTAGCCGAATCTTTGTCGCGCGTCAGGTTGATGTTGATTTGTCCGTTTTCGAGGAAGAAGTCGATCATCAGCGGTTCCTTGTCCTGTGCGGCATACGTGATATAGCGGTTGGCAACGGTGTCTTGTACACCTTTGAAAGTGAATGTTCCATTGGCGATGACAGCAGAGTCGAGGCTGACGAGCTGGCGGCCTTCTGCCATTTTCAGGTATACGGTGTCGCCGTCGGCGGCTCCTTCTACAGTACCGGTTACGGTGTAATCCTTGTTGCCGTTACAGGCTGCCATTACGGCGGCTGCGGCGAGTAGGTAAGTAAACTTTTTCATTGTTTTGTTATGGATTTAAATGTAATTGGGGCAAAGGTACGGAAAAGATTTTAGATTTTATCGGGAAGTCTGCAAAAGAAAAGAGGACGTGTCCGGAAGACGCGTCCTCTTTCTTGTTTGTTTGAAATAAGTATATTAATGTTTTTTTATTCGGCTGCGGGAGTTTCAGCTTCAGCAGCAGGAGCTTCGGGTGCTTCTTCAGCAGCCTTAGCAGCTTCTTCAGCAGCTTTGGCAGCAGCTTCAGCAGCCTTCTTCTCGGCTACGATTTTAGCTTTAGCTTCGTTTACCTTCTTCTCAGCATCGAGGCGTGCTTTGGCTTCAGCCTTCTTGGCTTCGTCCTGCTTAGCCTTCAGTGCGGCCAGTCCGCTCTGCTTGTTGTTCTTCCAGGCTTCGAACTTGGCTTCTGCTTCCGCTTCACCGAATGCGCCTTTAGCTACACCGCCCAGCAGGTGCTTCTTCATGTAGACACCTTCACGAGAAAGGATGTTACGGACAGTGTCGGTGGGTTGTGCGCCATTCATCACCCACTTCAGTGCGCGTTCAAAGTTCAAATCTACTGTGGCAGGATTCGTGTTCGGGTTGTAAGTACCGATTTTTTCAATAAATCTACCATCACGTGGTGCTCTTACGTCAGCAATTACGATGGAGTAGAAAGCGTAGCTCTTACGTCCATGTCTTTGCAATCTGATTTTTGTTGCCATAAATGTTTATTAGTTTAATGATTTGAATTATGCTACTAACTCGTAATAGCGGGCGCAAAGGTAAGCATTTTCTTTTTGACCGCCAAGCAAATGCACAGAAAATGTGTGGAATGCGTGGACTGCAGACATTGCGACCGGTCATCAGGAATATTTCTTCGGATACCTCAACAAGATGGACAGCAAGGCAAAAAGTCCCATGCAGAAGGGGTAGTAGAGGTTGCCGATGATACTTAGGGGCGAGATGGACGCCAGGCCTGCCGCGATGAGCATCTGGGCTCCGTAGGGAATGAGTCCTTGCGTCAGACACGAGAAGGTGTCGAGGATGCTGGCCGTCTTGCGGCGATCCAGGTGGAACCGTAAGGCTATGTCGCGGGCGATGGGACCGGTGGTGATGATGGCGATGGTGTTGTTGGCGGTACAGAGGTTGGCAATGCTTACCAGGGCGGCGATGCTCAGTTCGGCACCCCGCTTGCCCTTGACGTGGCGGGTGAGGCGGGAGATGATGAAGTCGATGCCGCCGTTGTAGCGTATCAGTTCGAGCATGCCGCCTGCCAGCAGTGTGATGATGATGAGTTCGCCCATGCCGGTGATGCCCGAGCCCATGGCTCCGAACCAGTCGAAGAACGACATACCCGTCAGGAAGCCGATGAAACCGGTAGACACGATGCCCAGCATCAGGACCAGCATGACGTTGATGCCCGCTACGGCAGTGCCCAGTACGACCAGGTAGGGGAGGACCTTGAGCCACTGGATGCTCTCAGTCTGGGGTGGTGCGCTGACGTTCAGTCCCTGGAAGATGTAGACGCCCAGCACAATCAGGGCCGCCGGTACGACGATGAGGCAATTGACGCGGAATTTGTCTGTCATCACGCAGTCCTGCGTTCGTGTCGAAGCGATGGTGGTGTCGGAGATGAACGAGAGGTTGTCGCCGAAGAACGAACCACCCACTACGATAGCCGTCATGTAGGCCAGGTCGACACCGGTTTTTTCCGCCAGGCCGACGGCTACAGGCGTCAGGGCCACGATGGTGCCCACGCTGGTGCCGATGGAAAGAGAGATGAAGCAGGCGGCCAGAAAGATGCCTGCCAGCAACAAGTTATCCGGCAGGATGTGGAGGGTCAGGTTGACGGTGGCATCGATGGCTCCCATCTGCTTGGCGCTTTGGGCGAAGGCACCGGCCAGTACGAAGATCCAGATCATCATCAGGATGTTCTTGTTGCTGGCTCCGAGAGAGAACTGGTAGATGCGCTCCTCCAGTTTCAGGCTGCGGGTGATGGCTACGGCATAGCACGACGAGAACAGGAAGGCCACGGTGATGGGCATCTTGTAGAAGTCGTTCATCAGCAACGACGTCACGAGGTAGAGGCAGAGGAATACGCCAAGCGGGCTGAGTGCCCACCAACTTCCCTGCCTGGGTTGGGTGGTTTCTTGCATAAGTAAGGAAAGGGTTATTGATAAAAAAGGATAATGGATAACGACGTTTCATTATCCATTATCCACAGTCTATGATCCTTTAAAGCGTTACGCCATTCTTGAAGATGGCTATTTCTTTGTAGCCTTTCTTCTCGTTGTTTACCGGTTCGCCACTGGCCACACGGATGATGTAGTCGATGAAGCGTTCGCAAGTCTGTTCCATCGGTTCGTCTTCCAGAATGACACCGGCATTGAAGTCGATCCAGCCCGGCTTGTGATTGGCCAGGTTGGAGTTGGTCGAGATCTTCATGGTGGGCACATAGGTACCGAAGGGGGTTCCGCGTCCGGTGGTGAAGAGTACCATGTGGCAACCACACGAAGCCAGAGCTGTAGCGGCCACGAGGTCGTTGCCCGGGGCAGAGAGCAGGTTGAGGCCCTTCACTTTCAGGCGTTCACCGTAAGACAATACGCCTTCGACATAGCTCTTGCCGCACTTCTGCGTACAGCCCAGGGCTTTGTCTTCCAGGGTGGAGATACCGCCTGCCTTGTTGCCCGGCGAGGGGTTTTCGCCGACGGGTTCGCCGTGGCTCAGGAAATATTCCTTGAAGTCGTTGATGAGCTTCACGGTCTGGTCGAACAGTTCGCGGTTGCGGCAGCGGTTCATCAGGATGGTTTCCGCACCGAACATTTCGGGTACTTCGGTCAGAACGGTTGTACCGCCCTGTGCCACGAGGAAGTCGGAGAACATGCCGAGCAACGGATTGGCCGTGATACCCGAGAAGCCGTCGGAACCACCGCACTTCAGGCCGACACGCAGTTCGCTCAGGGGCACGTCTTCGCGTACATCCTGCGAAGCCTTGGCGTAGAGTTCGCGCAGCAGCTTCATGCCTTCCTCGAATTCGTCGTCCACTTTCTGGGTAACCATGAACTTCACGCGGTCGTGGTCGTAGTCGCCCAGGAACTCGCGGAATACGTCGGGCTGGTTGTTTTCGCATCCCAGGCTGACTACGAGTACGGCACCCGCATTGGGGTGAAGTACCATGTCGCGCAGGATTTTCTTGGTATTCTCGTGGTCGTCGCCCAGCTGGGAGCAACCATAGTTATGCGGGTAGGCCATGATGGCATCCACGCCGATACAGCCGGTCTCCTTGCGTAGGCTTTCAGCCAATTGGTTGGCGATGCCATTTACGCAGCCCACAGTGGGGATGATCCACACTTCGTTGCGTATGCCTACATCACCATTTTTGCGGCGATAGCCTTTGAAAGTCAGTTCCCGGTCTGCAATGTCCAGGCTGGCGTCTACAGGATTGTAGGTGTAGTCCAGCAGGCCGGCCAGGTTGGTCTTGATATTGTTTTCGTTCATCCAGTCACCCTGCTTCCGGGCTTCGCGTGCATGTCCGATGGGGTATCCGTATTTGATGACGTTTTCGCCTTCAGCCAGATCTTTCAATGCAAATTTATGTCCGGCGGGTATGTCTTCGTTCAGTGTGATGTCCTGTCCGTCCACCGTGATGGTTTCGCCGGCCTTCAGAGGCAGGATGGCTACCGCAACGTTGTCGGCCGGATTGATTTTCAGGTACTTTGTATTCATAATGCCTTTTTAAATTAGTTAGTTCGTTATCGGTTGTAGTAGAAGTCAATGTTTTCCTTGGTCAGCAGATCGATAGGCATGAAGTTGACGTGTGGTACTTCTTTCTTCAGAATCAGGTGGTCACAGAGGTACTTGATGCCGTTGAAGCCTTGCAAAGTGGGTTGCTGGGCTATCAGGAAGAAGATGCTTCCCTGCTTCAGGCATTCGACGTTGCGTTGCAGCAGGTCGTAGCCTACAAGATTGAAATCTGTCAGCTGCTTTTTCTGCAGGTATTCGCCGATGATGTAGGCTTTCGAGTTGAACGTGATGCCGTTTTTCAGCGTAGGATGTGCGGCAAAGAAGTCGTCCAGCATCTGCGTGTCTTCACTGTCGCGTTTGGCGTGAAGGTTGAGTTCCCAGATGTGGCAGGTCGGGTGGTTCTGCTTCATGTATTCCCGGAAACCTATTTCGCGTCTTTCCTGCTGGTTGGAGCCTACGATGCCTTCGTTTATCTTGCGGAAGATGGCAATTTCCTGTGCGTCTTTTCCGGCCAGAAGCATCAGCATGCGGGCGGCAAAGTGTCCGCTTTGGTGTGAGTTCTGCCCGAAGAAAGAAAGGGCCGGCTGCTCCTTGATGTTTGAGTCTATATATATATAAGGTATATTCAGGCGGTTCAGTGCGTCAGTAAACGGTTGGGTGTACTGGGGAACAGTGGGGGCAAAGAGTACCCCGTCGGGCTGCATGTCTACGATTTGTTGGGACGCCTGCTCGAAGGAGTGGTAGTCGTACGGATCGTAGTGGGACAGGTGTGCCTGGATGTTGAAGTCCGAGTAAGTAGCGGTTGCTTCCCGGATGCCGGCCTCCACAGCTGTCCAGTATTCACTGGCTTCGTGTTGGGGCAGCAGGCAGGCGTAAGTGTAGTTTTTGTTGGTGGCCAATGCGCTGGCATACATGTTGGGCTGATAGTCCAGCTGTTTCAGTATTTCCTCTACGCGTTTGCGGCTGGATTCGGATACACCGCTGCGGCCATGCAGGACGCGGTCTACCGTGCCCACCGAAACGTCGGCCATCTGTGCTATGTCTTTGATTCTGATTCTGCTCATCTGTTCAGTTACCTTTTACCGTGATATACCTGTCTGACGGACCTTGTTTGTCGTCTTTGTGTACGTACACAATAATAATCTTAATATTTTCGACACAAATATATAATAATTTTTTGTATTCCAAAAATTGTTGTATCTTTGTGCCCGCACACGAAAGATGTGAGATATGGTCGGTTTTAGACCTTACTCGCATATTTTCAAGCAATTATATGTATTTGTAACGCGAAAGTTATAAATTGAAAGAAAACTATTATTCATTACTTATTAAAAGATAGAAAGATTATGGGAAAGAAAGTCGTAACCCTTGGTGAGATCATGTTGAGATTGTCTACTCCGGGCAATACTCGTTTTGTACAGTCTGACTCTTTTGATGTTGTATACGGTGGTGGCGAAGCCAACGTGGCTGTAAGTTGCGCCAACTATGGACACGATGCCTATTTCGTAACTAAATTGCCGAAGCATGAAATCGGTCAGTCGGCTGTCAACGCACTGCGCAAGTATGGTGTGAAGACAGACTTCATTGCCCGTGGCGGCGACCGTGTAGGTATCTACTATCTGGAGACTGGTGCATCCATGCGCCCCAGCAAGGTGATTTACGACCGTGCCCATTCTGCTATAGCCGAAGCTGATCCTTCCGATTTCGATTTCGATGCTATCATGGAAGGTGCTGACTGGTTCCATTGGTCGGGCATCACGCCGGCCATTTCCGACAAGGCTGCCGAGTTGACTCGTCTGGCTTGCGAAGCTGCCAAGCGTCACGGTGTGACTGTTTCTGTCGACCTGAACTTCCGCAAGAAACTTTGGACAAAGGAAAAAGCTCAGTCTATCATGAAGCCGCTGATGAAGTATGTAGACGTATGTATCGGTAACGAAGAAGACGCCGAACTCTGTCTGGGCTTCAAACCCGATGCTGACGTTGAGGGTGGAAAAACCGACGCTGAAGGCTACAAGGGCATCTTCAAGGCCATGGCCAAGGAATTCGGCTTCAAGTATGTTATCTCTACACTGCGCGAATCCTTCTCGGCTACACACAACGGCTGGAAAGCTATGATTTACAACGGTGAGGAATTCTATGAGTCTAAGCGCTATGACATCAACCCGATCGTCGACCGTGTTGGTGGTGGCGACTCCTTCTCCGGTGGTATCATCCACGGCTTGCTGACGAAGCCCAATCAGGGTGCTGCCCTCGAATTTGCTGTAGCCGCTTCTGCTTTGAAGCACACTATCAACGGCGACTTCAACCTTGTTTCTGCAGAAGAAGTAGAAGCTTTGGCAGGTGGCGATGCCAGCGGACGTGTACAGAGATAAACATTCATCAATCATTTATCGTAAATTAAATCAAGAAGATCATGGCAAAATTCGATAAGATAGCCGTATTGAACAAGATTGGTTCGACCGGCATGGTACCTGTGTTCTATCACAAGGATGCAGAAGTAGCAAAGAAAGTGGTAAAGGCATGTTATGACGGCGGTGTCCGCGCTTTCGAGTTTACAAACCGTGGCGACTTCGCTCACGAAGTATTCGCCGAGGTTGTGAAGTTCGCAGCCAAGGAATGTCCTGAAATGGCTATGGGTGTAGGCTCCATCGTAGATCCTGCTACGGCAGCTCTTTACCTTCAGCTGGGGGCCAATTTCATCGTAGGTCCGCTGTTCAACCCCGAAATAGCAAAGATCTGTAACCGTCGTCTGGTAGCTTATACTCCGGGTTGCGGTAGCGTATCTGAAGTAGGTTTCGCACAGGAAGTAGGCTGCGACCTCTGCAAAGTATTCCCGGGCGATGTACTTGGTCCGAAACTCGTGAAAGGTCTGCTGGCTCCGATGCCCTGGTCCAAACTGATGGTGACTGGTGGTGTAGAGCCTACTCAGGAAAACCTGACTTCTTGGATCAAGGCTGGCGTATTCTGCGTAGGTATGGGATCCAAGCTCTTCCCGAAGGACAAGGTAGCTGCTGAGGACTGGGCCTATGTCACTGAGAAGTGCAAGGAAGCTTTGGGCTACATTGCCGAAGCAAGAAAGTAATTTTTTGACGTATCAGTCCCGTGTAGGTTAGCAGTGGGTTTCGGAAATCTGTTGCAAAGCCGAAAGGGAAAATGCGATATTCATTTTGTTTAAAGGTGTTTAAGGGGACAACCATCGGAGCACTCTCTCGAGCGCTTCGGTGGTTTGTTTTTTGATGAATATTGTAAACAATCCTGTCGAACTTGAAAAAGATGTTATAGATTGGCGGTTTTTGAGCCTGCCGTATTGCTGATTACAGAAGAATTCATACCTTTGCATCGTGGTTGTGAAACCGCAGTTTTCATAGGTAAATTAGTTAAGTACTAAAGAGAATTTTTTTCATAGGCTATTTAGTTAGAGTTTTCATAGCGTATTAGATTTTTTTTGATGTAAAATTTTTAAGATTGATTTTTGGATAACAAGATGATGTAAAACAAAAGAAAAGCCTTAGGGCTTTTCTTACGCCGAGGCGAGTAGTTCGTGAGAACTGACTCGTTTTTTTTATGTCTGTTTCTGTAGGCTATAACTACCTACTTTAGCTCCGTAACTACCCACTTTAGCGTCGTAACTATCCACTTTAGCATCGCCATTGCCTACTTTGGAATCCCCATCTTTAATTGGGAGGAATGGCCGTATATAGATATAAAACGGGAATAAGTTGCCTGGAATTTTGGCTAATCCGAAAAAGAAAACTATATTTGAGAGCTGAAAAACCGGGCATAAATCCCGTTTGGAACCTTTCTGAAGGGGAGTGTTGCCCATTTATTTCTCTGGTTGCCGACGGTAATTTACAAATCCTAATAAAGGCAAAAAAAATTAAGAAAACATGTTATAGGACATACTTTTTTATTTGGCTTGTCAAACGAAAAGGGCCTATATTTGCACCGTTATCCTGAAAACAATCTTTTTACCTTAAAAAAAAACTAATACCTATTGAAAACTGAAAACGGGACTTTGTGAAAAGCTCCGTTTTTTTTTGCTCTATTTTAGGGAGCAAAAAAGAAATACCCTCCTTATCAAATGTTCAAGACAGGTTTGATAAGGAGGGTATATTTTAAAGGATGTATTCAATCCGCTTTTTTCGGATTATAGTTCAATTTCAGCAATCTGCGGATTGTGATCCGACAGGAACGTAACTCCGGTGCCTCTGGTCGGTTCTTCAGGAATAAGCACGCTGTTCACTTTGATTTGTGGAGTAACGAATATGAAATCGATCATTTCACGTTGGCTTTTTTCTCTTCTTCCAAAGCTATGGTATGTATAGTCTACACCAGATTTCTTGTCTGCTATTTGGAATGCGTCTTTAAGTACAAATGTATTTTTAGTAAGGGTATTGTATGCGTCCGACTTGTTGTTGACATTAAAATCTCCAGTCAGTACTGCAGGTTCATTTCCAGCCAGTTCTTTGATTCGATCGATGATAAGCAGAGCACCTTTGTTTCTCGCTTCTCCTCCTACATGGTCGAAGTGTGTGTTTATCGCCATGAATACTTTTCCCGTTTTCTTGTATTTAAGTTTTACCCATGTGGCGATACGTGGACATGCACCGTCCCATCCGATGAATCCTGCGCTGTCCGGGTATTGGGACAACCAGAAGGTATTGCTGTCGAGTACTTCAAATTTGTCTTTTTTGAAGAATATCGGAGTATATTCACCTTTGGTGGCTCCGTCCTCGCGTCCCACTCCCACCTCTGTGTATTCAGGAAGTCTTTCTTTGAGGTCTGTCAGCTGGTTATGAAGTACCTCCTGCATACCTACAATGTCAAGTTCCTGTTCTTTGATAAATTGGGCCACAGCGTCTTTTCTGTATTTCCAGTTGTCCATACTGTCGGCTGGATTATCCAGTCTGATGTTCATGGTTGCCCATTTAAGGTTTAATGTTTCCTTCTTGTTTGTGCATGCAGACAGGAAACAACTTACTCCCAGTAATAATAATCCAATCTTTTTGATCATAGCGTTTTTAGTTTTTTGTTCTGTTTTTGATAGTTTGTTGTATATCCAAGCAAAAATACGATATTTTGTATATAATCCCACAATACTATTGATAAATCTTATCGGTAAGTTCGATTTTGCTTCAGAATAGGAGAACAAAGTTGATTGGTAACCGGTCTGTTCGGGTAGCTTGGACTGTTTTCAGCGTAATCGCTTGATTATTAATAATAAAAATAGGCACTTCCTGACGTGGAAGTGCCTAACAAAAACTAAACTAGACTTAACTAAACTATTCTATTGAAGAGTTTCACAACTCCATTGTTCTATTTGTCCGCAAATATACGATTTATTTTCGGAATATCAAATATGGATAGCTAAAAAGTTGATAGTGTGGGCACTTCAACTTCTGCGGTCGAGGTATTCCTGAAAAGCGGCCTTGTAGCTTTCACTGACAGGAATACTGGTTTTACCGAAGATGATGCGGCCTCGGTCGATGATACGTATTTTGCTCTTTTGCACAATGTAGGAACGGTGGACGCGCATGAAACGGGAGGCCGGTAACAGCTCTTCCATAGCCTTCATGCTCATGAGGGACAGGATGGGGCGTTGGTTGCCTTCTTCGTATATCTTGACGTAGTCTTTGAGGCCCTCCACGTAAAGGATGTTGTCCAGTTCGATCTGTACCAGTTTATAGTCGCTTTTGACGAAGATGGAAGTGATTTCGTCGTGGGGTTGGTTGAGGAGTTCGAACCAGCGTACGGCCTTGTTGGCAGCCTGGAGAAAGTCGGTATAGGAGATAGGCTTGAGCAGATAGTCCAGTGCGTTTACCTTGTAGCCATCCAGCGCATACTGTTCGAAGGCGGTCGTGAAGATGATACGGGTACGCGAATCTACCATTTTGGAAAACTCGAGTCCGTTCAGTTCAGGCATCTGGATGTCAAGGAAGAGAAGGTCGGTTTGTTTCTCAGGAAGTTCTTTCATGGCTTGTACGGCACTGGAATATTTCCCTGTCAGTTCGAGGAAAGGGGTCTTTTCCACATAGCTTTCTAGCAGGCCGAGAGCCAAGGGTTCATCGTCTACAATGGCACATTTCAGTTTCATATCTTTTATTCGTTTTGAAGTTCGTTAGTGGGATAACATTCAATGGTAAGTGTCGAATGGTATTCTTTTCCGGTTTCGTCAATTCCCTGTTTCCAGGTGTAGCGGCCGGGGTAGGAGAGTTCGAGGCGGCGACGTACTTGTTCCAGTCCGATGCCACTTCCACTCTTGTCGGTTTGCGATTTGGGGTGATAGCTGTTGATAATTTCGCAGCAAACGCAGTTGTCAGTCTGGCTGAATCGTATGCGGATATAACTGGGCTCGGTGGGCGAGATGCCGTGCTTGAAGGCGTTCTCGATGAGGGAGATAAAGATAAGTGGGGCTATCTCCGTACGGTTCTCAGGCCCGATGTCGAAGTGGGTTTCTACCGTGACATTGGCTGCCAGTCGGATACGCATTAAGGCAATATAGTTGCGGATAAAGTCCATTTCCTTGTTGAGGGGAACGAGATTCTGCTGATTGTCGTAAAGCACGTGACGTAACAGGCGGCTCAGTTCCTGTACTGCCTGTTGTGCCTTGTCGGCATCGAAGGCAATGAGAGCATAGATATTGTTGAGCGTGTTGAGCAGGAAGTGAGGGTTGAGCTGACTGCGCAGATTCTTCAGTTCGGCTTCAGTACGTTGTTGCTCGGCTTCCCGACGTGCATTCTCATTGGCAGCCCAACGCCGACTCATGCGGATGGCTGCGCTGAGTCCCACAGTGAGTATCATCGAGAAAATATCACGCAGGAAGAAAATCCATTTTGGGGGGCCGTCAGGCCGTTTTATGGGACGGAGGGTATCAGGATGTACCATGATAAATTCCTGCCAGAAATGCGATCCGGTTGCGATGAGCAAGATGCATAAGACATTGAGTGTAAGATAGGTTTTGACATGATTCCTAAATAAATACCGAGGGATGAGCAGACAGTAATTTAGGTAGAAAATAATGAGAAACGAAAGGGGAACGATACATCCATGGCGCAGATAGCTGGTCCATGTGATATTGAACCCGCTCCGGCTCATCATGAGGAACGGGAAGCCAAAGACGATACCCCAGCCAATGATGTGGGTTAAGGCTTCGACGAGATAGGGGCGTTGTGACAGGTTTTGTTTTATCATAGTGGGACAAAGATAAGATTAAATGAAGAATTAATCATGAAGAATGAAGAATTATTTGAAGGCATGGATGATACGGATATACGTGATAAAGGAGGAGCTTTATTCGTGAGAGTCCGTACAATCCATGCCTGTAAAGCGTCTTATTCGTAGCGGATAGCTTCGATCGGGTCGAGACAAGCAGCCTTCTTGGCAGGATACCATCCGAAGAACACGCCGGTGACGGTGCAGACAGCGAACGAAAGGATGACACTCCAGGGCTGGATGAAGATGGGCCAGTGGGCTACGTTCTTGACGATGAACGACGCGCCGCATCCGATGAGTACACCGATGATACCACCTGTGATACTGATGAGGATGGCTTCGATGAGGAACTGCGACAAGATGTCGATGCCACGGGCGCCGACGGACATGCGCAGACCGATTTCTCGGGTACGCTCTGTGACGGAGACGTACATGATATTCATGATACCGATACCACCTACGACGAGCGAAATGCCTGCGATGCAGGCCAGCAGGGTGGTCATCAGGTCGGTCGTGGTGTTGAGCATGGAGCTCAGCTCCTGTTGGCTGCGGATGGTGAAGTCGTCTTCGTCCGTTTCGCGCAGTTTGTGGTTGCGTCGCAGGATGGTGTTGACTTCTTCCGTGGCATAGTCGGTCATGTCTTCAGAGAGGGCCGAGGCGAAAATGCCTTCCAGATAAGTCTGGGCCAGCAGTCGTTTCATCACGGTGGTATAGGGAGCCAGTACGACGTCGTCCTGGTCCATGCCCATGGAGTTGTAGCCTTTGCTTTTGAGGACACCTACCACGCGCAGGGGGACTTGATTGAAACGGATGATACGTCCGATGGGGTCGGTACCGTCAGGGAAGAGGTTGTCTACGATCGTCTTTCCGATGACACAGACCTTGGCGGATACCTGGATATCGGCTTCGGTGAACATCTCGCCTTCTTCGACCGTCAGCTGACGTATCTCCAGATACTCTGTGCCTACACCGCTTACCGAGGAGGGATAGTTGTTGTTACCGGCAATGAGTTGTCCGCTGCTCGATACGTTAGGACTGATAGCCGAGAGAAAAGTCGTTTCGTTGCGTAACGATTCATAGTCTGTCAGCTTCAAAGTCTGCATTTCGCTGGGATCCATGCGGACACCTCCTCTGCGTTCACCTCCCGGATGGATCATGATCATGTTTGAACCCATCTCGGAGATTTGTGCCTGGATGCTCTTCTTCGAGCCTTGGCCAATGGCCAGCATCGTGATGACGGAGGCCACACCGATGATGATGCCCAGCATGGTGAGGAAGGCGCGCAACTTGTTGTTGGAAAGAGCACGCAAGGCTATTTTGAATAAATTTGTTCCGTTCATAATGTTACTTGCTTTTTAGATTCAGTCCTCTTCGGGGACGGGGAGGGCGGCCAGTGCTTCGGCTGCATTCAGGATGTTCGGGTTTACGCGGTCATCCTTTACTTGTCCGTCGCGCAGGGTAATGTTGCGGCTGCTGTACTGGGCTATTTCAGGATTGTGGGTGACGAAGATAATGGTACGTCCTTCGGCATGAAGCTTTTGGAAGAGGACCAGGATTTCGAATGAAGTTCGCGTATCGAGGTTACCCGTTGCTTCGTCGGCCAGGATGACGGCGGGATTGTTGACCAGTGCACGGGCGATGGCCACACGCTGCATCTGTCCGCCGGACATTTGGTTGGACTTGTGCTCCAGGCGGTCGCCCAGACCGACGGCC
>ULNI01033078.1_pt1 | contig 45933 bp, 46 predicted proteins | sample 1951881 | NCBI WGS metagenome assembly ULNI01 (sample SAMEA4835573, study PRJEB28245) | human gut metagenome | biome: gut microbiome; material: fecal sample | place: Denmark | collected 2008
AAGTTAAAAAGTTGCATTTAACTTTTTAAACAACAGTTTCAAGATAAAACTTGACATTATCTAAATAAAGTAATAAAATTTATTTATATTTTAAATGACGAAGAAAAAGAAGTAGTAATATAATCTCTTATCTTAGTGATGTTCTCGGTTGGTGAAAGAGAATGATAATATTATATGAATGAATCTTTGAGTTATATCGTTTTTCAGCGTTAATGATTTAAAGTGCATAGAAATTCTATGAAGTAAGGTGGTACCGCGTTTAATCGTCCTTATTTTGTAGAATTTCTTTTTTATTAAAAAAGGAGGAAGAAAATATGAAAGAATATATTATTAATAAAATAACAAAAATACTTAATGTTAAAGAAGAACAAATTAAAATAGAAATACCATCCAAATCAAGTATGGGTGATTATAGCATTCAATGTGCTAACTTAAGAAATGAGAAATACAAAAATCCAATAGAAATAGCGACTATGATAAAAGAAAAATTTGAAGATACAGATTTTATTTTTTCTTCTATTAAAGTAGTTGGACCTTATATTAATTTTTATATTAATTATGATAAATATAGTAAACAAATTATTGAAGAAATTGAATCAAATAAAAATTATGGATCGTTAAATCAGGGTAATAATAATTCATTATTAATTGAACATACTTCAATTAATCCGAATGCAGAACCTCATATAGGAAGATGTCGTAATAGTCTTATTGGGGACTTTATGAGTAATTTATATGAATTTACTGGATATAAAGTTGAAAGACATTATTTTATTAATGACATAGGTAAGAAAATTGCATTATTAGTTATAGGTATTGAAACATATGGACTTAAAGATGATACATTTTCATCAATACTTGATACATATGTAAAAATAAGTAATCTTGCTAAAGAGGATGAATCTATTGATAAAAAGGCCTTTGATTATTTGAAATTAATTGAATCTGGAAATAAAGAAATGGTTCAAAAGTTTAAGAAAATTACTGATAAATGTGTTAAAGGTCAATTAGCAATATTTGATACATTAAATATTCATTTTGATGTATTTACACATGAGTCTGATTTTGTTTATGATAACTATTTAGAAGAAATATTAAGTAAGTTAGAAAAAACTGGTAAACTTCATATGGATGCTTTAGGTCGTAAATATGTTGATTTAACTGGATATGATATTCCTACTAGAGAGCCTGTTTTAGTATTAACTCGTTCTAATGGGACATCTTTATATCCAATTAGAGATATTGCTTATTCAATTCATAAAGTAGAATTAAATAACAAAAATAACTTTGTTGTATTAGGTGAAGATCAAGAAACTTATATGAAACAAATTAGTGCTGTATTAGATATTTTAGGATATAAAGCACCTAAATTAATTTGTTATTCTTATGTACTTTTAAATGGTGGTAAGATGTCTACATCAGGTGGAACTGTGGTATTAGTTACTGATTTTATGAAGAATGTCAAAGAAACTTTATTAGATGAATTTAAAAAACGCAATAATGAAATATCTGAAGAAAAATTAAATATATTAGTTAATGCTTGTATTAAATTTACAATGTTAAACGTTTCAAAAAGTAAAATAGTAAACTTTAATTTGGAAAATGCTACTAGTTTTACTGGTGAATCAGGAATGTATATTTTATATAGTATTGTTCGTATGAAATCTATTTTAAAAAATAATAATATAAAATTATCTGATAAAATTAAATTCAATAATGAAATTGAAAATAGAATTATAAAGGAATTATCATTATTTCCAGAACAAATAAATGAAATATTGGAATCTAATGAACCAACTCATTTAACTAAATATATATTTAATTTAACTCAATTATTTTCTAAGTTTTATGAAGAAGTTAATATAAGTAATGAAGAAGATATAGTTTTAAAATCTTCAAGAATACGATTATTAAAATGTTTAATTGATGTATTAACTAAATCTTTAAAAATACTTGGAATTGAGACAATTGATAAAATTTGACAAAATAAAATTAAAGTATTATACTTTAGTTACTTTTGAAAGGGAGAAGAATTATGTTAAACAATCAATTAGTTACGACAATTTGTACTACAAAAAATAAATCAATTAGTAATATTGATTGTTTTGATATACTTTAAATATAGAAATAATATATTTAAATAAGTCTATTACAATCAATGTAATAGACTTTTTGTTTATAGAAAATTATGATATAATTTTTTTAAATAAAAACAATAATATAGGACATGATTATTAAATAATTATTTTAAAGAGAGTTATCGTTTGGTGGAAGATAATAAATAATTTTAATAATTACTACCTATTAGTTGCGCTCCGAAAGGAGATGCCCGATAATATCGGTTAAAATAATTAAGTAAAATAAAGGATGGTACCGCCTCATAGGCTCCTAGAAGTGGTATCATTCTTTTTTGTTTATGGAGGTGAATAAAAATGACGGATACGAAAAGTGACACGATAAACTCCCAATCAAAAGTAAAAAAAGAAAGAAGGTTATAATATGTTAAATGAAAAAGCAGTTCTACTTTTAGAACGTGTTATAAAAAATGAATATACTAATGTTAATTTAGATAGTAAATATTTTGATGAAAATGAATTTTATTATGAATTTAAATGTGATGAAAAGGTAAGTGAAAATGATTTTAATAATTTAGAAGAAAAAATAAATAAATTAGATAAAGATTGTTTTGTTAAACTAATAAGAATTAGTGGAGTTTATTATAAAGGTGATAAAAATAATGAAATGATTAATAGAATTTCAGGTAAGGCATTCAATAACAAACAAGCAATTGAAGATTATATAAAGAATAGAGAAGAATTAAAAGAAAATGATCATAGAAAGATTGGACAGGATTTAGATTTATTTTGTTTTTCTGATTATGTAGGTCCAGGACTTCCACTTTATACTCCAAGAGGAACTATTGTAAAAGATGAACTTCAAAAAGAAATAGAAAAGCTATGTAGAAAATATGGATTTCAAAAGGTAAGCTGTCCATCTCTTTCAGATATTTCATTATTTGAAACTTCTGGTCATGCTAAAAAGTTTGATGATGAATTATTTAGAGTAAGTTCACCAAAAGGACATAATTTTGTTTTAAAACCAGTTCAATGTCCGCATCATACTCAAATATATGCATCAAAAATAAGAAGTTATAAAGATTTACCAATTAGATATATGGAATCAGATAAACAATATAGAGCAGAACTTCAAGGTGCGGTAGGTAATAGTTTGTCAAGAGTGTATGCAATTACTATTGAGGATGGTCATTCATTTTGTAGAGTAGATCAAGTAAAAGAAGAAATAATAAATATGTGTAACTTAATTCGTGATTTTTATTCTAGAATGGGACTTTGGAATGATGTTTGGGTTTCATTATCAGTTAGAGATTATTCTCATCCAGAAAAATATATTGGTGATTCTAAAGATTGGGAACTATGCGAAAAAATGCTTGAAGAAGTATCTGATGAGCTTAATCTTAATGCTAAAAAATGTGAAGGAGAAGCTGCACTTTATGGTCCTAAATTGGACTTTATGTTTAAAGATGCTTTAGGTAGAAAAATACAAATACCAACTGTTCAGGTTGATTTTGCAACTCCAAAGAGATTTGATTTAAACTATATAGATGAAAATGGTGAAAAAAAGCACCCCGTTATGGTTCATAGAGCAGTCTTAGGTTCTTATGAAAGATTTTTGGCTTTAATACTTGAACAATTCAAAGGTGTTTTACCAATATGGCTTTCTCCAGTACAAGTTAATATAATTCCTGTAAATGTTAAATATCATGATGAATATTGTAAAAAAATATTTGACTTATTAAATGAAGAAGATATTAGAGTAGAATATGATAATAGTAATGAAAGATTTAATAAGAAGATAATGAATAGTAATAAGATGAAAAATCCAATTAATGTAATAATTGGTGATAAAGAGCGAGATAATAATTTGATAAGTTTTAAAAAATATAATAGTGAAGAAAATATATCTATGAATATTGAAGATTTTATTAAGTTTATAAAAGAAGAAATTAAGAAAAGGTAATGAATATAATTATTTATATGTTTTGTATTAAAAATTGATAAAATATATAATTGACAAATTTAATAAAAAGTGTATACTATTAACTCAAGTGAGGGGATATAAGCATTAATTGTGAGCTATCCCGGGTGAAGAGCCTACACAAATATTTGGAGTCACGAATAGTTTTTATTTGTGGCTTTTTATATTAAAATAAAGGAGGTAATAATATGATAAATCCGCCACCAATGCCAAAAGGTGGAACATGTAGTCGTATGATTTACGAATACGATTACTCATATAAAGATATTTTAGAAAAAAATATTAATATAAAAGATATTAATTCAATATTAATTTCTAAAGAAGATTTGTCTTTGAATTTTGATTTGTTTAAAGAATTAATTAATCAAAAAAATGAGATAAAAATTAAATTTTATGATTATGAATGTGTTAAGTACGTTGATAAAATATTAACTGAACCGATAAATAATGAGTGCATATTAGTACATGATGGATTATTAATTAATAGAGATTATATTGATTTGACAAAATTAAATAATATTGATTTAACAATTCCTTTAAATTATTTAATGTGGGAAATTAAATTTAATGATATGGTTAAAGTTTATAGTTTTAAATTTTACAATGATAAATTAGATTTTAATAATTATGTTAGTAAGAATGGAAATAAAGAAATTTCTTTTGAAAATTATAAAATTATACTAAACAAAATAAAAGAATTAAGTAAATATAATATTAAAGAAGCGAAAGAACTTGTGATGTTTATTTCCGACTATATTCAAAGTAGAACACAATATATTTATAGTAAAGAATCAGAGGGTTCAAAAGGAATATATGTTACACCAGATTTTCCAGAGTATGATAAATATAGATTAAAAAGTGGTTTAGTTGAGACTGTTTTAAATAATCAAAATGGTTTATGTATTGGAATATCTAATTTATCAACTTTATTACTTAATAATGATGAGTTTAGATTACCTGTTGAAACAAATTATGGTAGTGCTCATGCATGGAATAGTATTATAATTGATGGAAAAAGATATTATTTTGATAATACATGGAGTATAACAAGAAGTAAATATATACATGATGATGCACTTATAACAACTAAATTTAATGATGAATATTTATTGTTCGGAAGTAAAATGAGTGAGAAAATTGGTCATCACACATTAGAATCTGTACATTTTTATGAGGCAAAAGATGATGAAAATAATCTTGAATTACCAGATTATGAATCTAAATTTATTTATCAAAAAAAGCCAGTTTATAAATCATATAGAAAATAATGTATTTTGACACAAAAATAAAAAAGTGTTATAATCAATTCGTATTAAAAACGAGGAACAAGAGGAGTAAAATAGTTTAGTAACTATTAGAAATGAAAGGTCACCGGCTGAAAGCCTTTCTTAGTGAAAAATATTTGAAGGTAGCTTGGGAGTTATATATCTGAAATAGTAGTAAGATATATTGTTAGTTGCATTAAGACTAAGAGGATAGTAGAAATACTATTAAATTAAGGTGGTACCACGACTAGTTCGTCCTTTACAGGATGACTAGTCTTTTTTTATGAAAAGGAGATAATTAAAATGAAAAAAATATATAGAAAGGATTATTTTCGAGTCTAGATATTAATTATTGTTATATTTTATAAAAGAAAGGATGATTAATATGTTAGATAAAAAATATAATGCAAAAGAAAAAGAAGAAAAGTGGTCAAACTATTGGAAAGATAATGGAATATATGATTTTAATATTGATGAAAGAGAGGTATTTTCTATAGATACACCTCCACCAACAGTTAACGGTAAAATTCATATGGGACATATATTTTCATATTCACAAACAGAAATGATTGCTAGATATAAAAGATTAAGAGGATATAATGTATTTTATCCATTTGGATTTGATGATAATGGACTTCCGAGTGAAAGACTAGTAGAAAAAGAACAAGGGAAAAAAGCACACGAAATAGGTAGGGAAGAATTTTCAAAATTATGTTATGAAACTACTGATAAATATGAAGAAGAATTTAAAAAATTATTTTATAGACTAGGTTTAAGTGCAGATCTTAAGAATTCATATAAAACAGTAAGTCCTAAAACAATAAAAATAAGTCAAAGAAGTTTTATAGAACTTGTTAAAAATAATGATTGTTATAGAAAAAATAGTCCTGCACTTTGGTGTAATGAATGCTTAACTTCTATTGCTCAGGCAGAACTTGAAACAAAAACTACTAAAACAACATTTAATTATATTAAATTTAAAACAAAAGAAACAAAAGAAGAGTTTATAATCGCAACAACAAGACCTGAATTATTACCTGCGATTGTTTCGGTATTTGTTAATCCTAATGATGAAAAAAATAAACACCTAATTGGTAAAACTGCATGTATTCCAATTATCAATATAGAAGTTCCAATTATGGCTGATGAAAAAGTTGATGCTTGTAAAGGTACTGGTATAGTTATGTGTTGTACTTTTGGAGATCAAATTGATATTGAGTGGTGGAAGAAATATAATCTACCTTTAAAATACATTTTCACTGATAATGGTAGAATAATTGATTCTGTACCTAATTATGGTGGAATGAAAATAAAAGAGGCAAGAAAACAAATAATTGAAGATTTACAAACAAGTGGATATGTTATAAAAATAGAAGAATTAGAACATGAAGTAGGGATACATGAAAGATGTGGTAGAGAAGTTGAATATACAGTTATGCCACAATGGTTTATTAAAATAGTTGATCATAAAAATGATTTCTTAGAATATGGAAATCAAATTAAATGGTATCCAGCACATATGAAGAGCAGATATGATAATTGGGTACAAAATTTGTCATGGGACTGGTGTATATCAAGACAAAGATATTTTGGTGTTCCATTTCCTGTTTGGTATTGTAAAAATTGTGGTAAAGAAATTCTTGCAAATATAGAAGATTTGCCTGTAAATCCATTAACAGAAAGTCCAAAGGAAAAATGTACATGCGGATGTACAGAATTTATTCCTGAAAAGGATGTAATGGATACTTGGGCAACTTCATCTTTAACACCTATGATTAATATGAAATATGGTGAAAAAGAAAATTTAGAAAAATATTTAACTCCTATGAGTTTAAGAAGTAATGCACATGATAATATAAGAGTTTGGGATTTTTATACAATTGTTAAATCTTATTATCATTTTAAAAAAGTTCCATGGAAAAATATTATGATATCTGGATTTGTTATGGCAAGTAAAAATGAAAAAATGAGTAAAAGCAAAAGTAATAGTACAAGTGATCCAATGTTATTAATTGATAATTATTCTGCAGATGTTGTTAGATATTATGGTGGTATTGGAAAACTTGGATTAGATACTGTATATGATAAAAATATGTTTGATAGAGGAAGAAAACTAATAAATAAAATTTGGAATGTTTCTAAATTTATTGAAATGCATTTAACTGATTTTAAAGATAAAGAATTTAATGATTTTGAATATATTGATAGATATATATTAGGTAAATATAAGAAAATGGAAGAAACTTTTATAAAGTATTTAGATGATTATGAGGTTGGTCTCGCTTTAAATGCTCTTGAAAAATTTTTCTGGGATTTTTGTGACAACTATATAGAAATTGCAAAGCATAGATTATATAGACCAGAAGAATTTGGTGAAGAAGCAAGATATTCAGGACAAAAGACTATTTATATAATTCTTTATAAATTACTTCAAGATTTTAGTATATATTTCCCATTTATTACTGAAGAAATATATCAAGAATTATTTTCTAAAGAAAAATCTATTCATTTAACAAAAATAGAACAATTAGAATATGACTTTGAAGATGAAATAAATACTGGAGATATTATAATTGAAATTATAAGTAAAATAAGAGGTGAAAAATCTAATAATAATTTATCTCTTAAAACTGAAGTTAAATTATTAGACTTGAGTTTGAATAAGAATTTGAAGGAAGCAATTAATTCTATGATTCAAGATTTTAAAGCAACTTTGTTTATTGATGAATTAGTATTGAATGAAATAGAAGAAAATTATTTAATAAACAAGATCGAACTAAATGTATAAAATAAATAAAAACATCTGAAATAGGTTTAACTTAAATCAGATGTTTTTTGCTATATTATCAATATTTATTTTCTTATAAAATTGTTATATAATAGAATAAAAGAAGGGTAAAAATTATGAGAGAATTAAGAGATTTATATGATGAATTTGGTAATAAGACAGAATTAACTTATTATAAAGGTGATGAAATACCAAAAGGATATTATCCAATGGTTGTTATGATTGCAATAGAAAATAGTGATGGTAAATTTTTAATGCAAAAAAGAGTACCAGAAAAGGGTGGAGATTATGGTGTAACTGGTGGACATCCAAAGTCTGGTGAAACACCATATGAAGGAATTATTACAGAAGTAAAAGAAGAACTTGGTATAGATATTAGTAAATACGATATAACTGAATTTGATTCTGGTTGTGATGGTAAAGATTGTTATAAAATGTATTATGTAAAGGCAGATTTAGATATTGCAGATTTGAATATACAAAAGGAAGAATTAACGTCAGTAAAATACTTTAGTATGGAAGAATTAGAAGAAATGGTAGAAAATAAAACCTTTAATCAGGATCAAGTTGATTTCTTTATAAAATGTAAAGAGTTTATTGAAAAAAATAAAAAAATATGATATTATGAATACAGATGAAGGAAACTTCATAAAATAAAAAAGGATACGTTTGATTGCGTGAATCAAATGTAATCCCTTTCTGGATTTCATCTGAAATAAGCATTAGCTTAAATCAGATGTCTTTTTCTTATAAAAGAATTAACAAAATAATTACTAGTATAAGGAGTCTAATTATTCTATGCAAAGATTTTTCTTTCTTAGACATAATATCACTCTCCTTCCGTAACCCCCTGATGAGGTTCCAAAAGGTAAAACATCTGATATTTCAAACGTATCCAAACTAATTATAGCAAACAAATGTTTAATTATCAATAAAAAAGTTAACAAAAAATTAATAAAACAAGCTTTTTAAGGCTTGTTTTCATATGCTAAAAATGGAGAGTATAATTTGTTAGTTGCATCCTTTATTAACTGCGCCAAAACCCCAGAATAATAAGAAAATTATAAATACTACTATAATAATACCCCAAACAAAACCATAACCGCCATTATTTTGCTGGTAACCATAACCTTGATATGGGTATGGATATTGATAATACATAATATATCTCTCCCTTCAATATATTATATTTAAATTTATTCAAGTTCGTGATAATAAATATCTATTTCTTACAATATTGTAAGATTTAATTATATAAAAATATAGTATAATAATATTCAAAGGAGATAAAAAAATGAAAAAAATCATGATCGTAGAAGATGATGAAGTAATTAAGGATGAACTTAGTGAATTACTTAAAAATTCATCATATTTAGTAGAAAGTGTTAAAAATTTTGAAAAAGCAAAAGAAGAAATATTTAAATACAATCCTGATTTAATACTTTTAGATATAAATATTCCATATCTTAATGGAGAACTTTTATTAAAAGAAATAAGAAAAGAAAGTAGTGTACCTGTAATTATGGTTACAAGTAAATCAGGAGAAATAGATGAAGCATTATCAATAACATATGGCGCAGATGATTATATAACAAAACCATACAATCCAACTATATTACTTTTAAGAATACAAAATATATTTAAAAGAATTAATCAAAATAATAATGCATTAAAATATAAAGATATAATAGTTGATTTAAATAAATCAGAATTAAAAAAAGATGATAAAGTATTAGTTCTTACTAAAAATGAAATGATAATATTTTCATATTTATTAAACAATAAAGAAAAAATAGTATCTCGTGATGAACTTATGACATATTTATGGAATAATGAAGAATATATAAATGACAATGCATTAACAGTTAATATAAGTAGACTTAGAAGTAAATTATCAAATTTTGGTTATGAAAATATAATAGAAACAAGAAAAGGACAAGGGTATATATTACTATGAAATTAAGTGAATATTTAAAAGACAAAGTATATTTTATAATCGTAAATCTAATATGTATATCTATAATAATTTTATTATTACTTGCGTTTAAAGTGCGCTTTAGTTTAATTATGGTAGTTACATTTTTATTCATAACTGAAAACATTTTATTATTAATGATAGATTATTTTAGAAAGAAAAATTTTTATACTTCTTTAATTCAAAAACTAGAAGAATTAGATAAAAAATATTTAATATTAGAAATGATGAGTAGACCATCATTTTATGAGGGAAAAATATTGTATGATACTATTTATGAGACTGATAAATCAATGATAGAAAATGTTAATGAATATTTATCAAATATAGAAGACTTTAAAGATTATATTGAAATGTGGATTCATGAAGTAAAAATACCAATATCAAGTTTAGTGTTAATGAGTCACAATCATAAAGAATTAAATAACACTTATATTAATGAAGTAAAAAAATTAAATGATTATGTAGATCAAGTTTTATATTATGTTAGAAGTAATTATGCAGAAAATGATTATATTATAAAAGAAAATAATTTAGACAAAATTATAAAAGATGTTATTTTGAAAAATAAGGATGAATTACTTTTAAACAATATAAATATAGAAACAAATATAAAAGAAAACAAGGTCTTAACAGATTCAAAATGGCTTGAGTTTATATTAAATCAAATTATAAACAATAGTATAAAATATAAAAAAGATAATGACTCAATTATAAAAATAGAATCATTTAAAGAAAATGATAAAACAATTTTGAGTATTTATGATAATGGAATAGGAATAAATAAAAAAGATATAAAGAATGTATTTAAAAAATCATTTACAGGAGAAAATGGTAGAAATTTATCAAAATCAACTGGAATGGGACTTTATATAGCAAAAAGATTATGTGATAAATTAGGTCACAAAATATTAATTGAATCAGAAAAAAATGAATACACTATAGTTAAAATTATATTTGGAAATAATGATTATTACAAAATAGATAACTAACTTACAAAATTGTAATATTAGGTAATACAAAACAAACGACAATAATTTATTTATCTACTAAAATGAGATGTAGAAGGGAATGATTTTATGGAAAATATTTTAAAAATCGAAAAAATAGAAAAGTATTATGGTAATAAATCAAGTTTTACAAAGGCAATTGATAACATTTCATTTTCTGTAGATAAGGGTGAATTTATTGCAATAATGGGAGCATCTGGCTCAGGAAAAACAACACTTTTAAATTGTATATCTACAATTGATAAAGTATCATCAGGTCATATATTTGTAGGTAACACTGATATTACTAAATTAAAAGGAAATAGTTTAAATAAATTTAGAAGGGAGAAACTTGGTTTCATATTTCAGGATTTTAATTTATTAGACACATTAACATCATATGAGAATATAGCACTTTCTTTATCTATTCAAAATGTTAATTCTAAAGAAATAGATGATAGAGTTAAAAAAGTAGCAAGAGAACTTGATATAGAAAAAATATTAAATAAATATCCATATGAGTTAAGTGGTGGACAAAAACAAAGGGTAGCGAGTGCAAGAGCAATAGTGACAAATCCAAAATTAATTTTGGCAGATGAACCAACAGGTGCACTTGATTCTAAATCATCAAAAATGTTACTTGAAAAATTTAAATTTTTAAACAAAGAACTTTCCGCAACTATATTAATGGTTACGCATGATGCATTTACCGCAAGTTATGCAGATAGAGTAATATTTATAAAGGATGGCAAAATATTTAATGAAATTAATAAGGGTGATGAAACAAGAAAAGAATTCTTTGATGAAATAATTGATGTAGTAACTCTTTTAGGTGGTGACTTAAACGATGCTCTTTAAACTTTCAATAAAAAATATACAAAAAAGTATTAAAGACTATGCCATCTATTTTCTAACTTTAGTTTTAGGTGTTGCTATATTTTATGTATTTAATTCAATAGAAAGCCAAACAGTAATGATGAAAGTATCTAGTAATACTTTAGAAATAATAAATCTTATGAATCAATTACTTTCATCAGTTAGTGTATTTATATCCTTTATATTAGGCTTTTTAATTATTTATGCATCTAGATTTTTAATAAAAAGAAGAAATAAAGAATTTGGTATATATTTAACACTTGGAATGAGTAAAAGAAAAATATCTTTAATACTATTTTTTGAAACACTTATAATAGGTATTTTATCTTTAGGTGTTGGACTTTTAATTGGATTTTTCTTATCAGAATTAATGAGTTTATTAGTTGCAAATTTATTTGAAGCAGATATGACTAATTTTAGATTTATATTTTCATCAAGTGCTGCACTTAAATGTTTAATATATTTTGGAATTATGTATTTAATTGTTATGATATTTAATACTATAAGTGTTAGTAAATGTAAGCTTATTGATTTAATTAATTCTAGTAAAAAGACTGAAAAAATAAAATTAAAGAATCCTATTCTTTGTGTGATTATATTTATAATCGCATGTGTTATGCTTATTTATTCATATTATTTTGTTACAAGTGATAGTAAATTAAGTGGTGATGTAACTAGTTTATATATTCCAATTGTTTTAGGAGCTCTATCTACATTTTTAATATTTTGGTCATTATCAGGTCTTATATTAAAAATAGTAATGAATATGAAAGGTTTATATTATAAAGGATTAAATAGTTTTACATTAAGACAAGTTAGTAGCAAGATTAATACCACTGTATTTTCAAGTACAATAATATGTTTAATGCTTTTTATAACAATATGTTTTTTATCAAGCTGTTTATCAATTAAAAATTCACTTACTGGTAATATTGATGAATTATCTAAAGTTGATGTAGAAATTATGAAAGATAGAAATGTAACAGATGATTTTATAAAGGATTATGAATTAAATGATGAAATTATTGCGGATACAAAGATTGATATTTTAAAAACATTAAAAAATAATAATATTGATAAAAATAATTTTAAAGATATGCTTATAGTTTATTATTATAAGACTAATTTAACTCTTCAAGATACATTAGGTGATGCATATGAAGAAGTAAAAGAAAAATTTCCTCTTATGAATTTTTTTGTTAAAGAAAATATAATGAGTATTAGTGATTATAATAAAGTTGCTAAATTATATGGTAATAAAACATATACATTAAAAGAAAATGAATATATTGTTATTGCTGATTATAATTCAATGATAGATATTAGAAATAAGGCATTAAATAAAAATTCTAAAGTTACAGTAAATGATAATGTTCTTACTCCAAAATATAGTGAATGCAAATATGGATTTGTAGATGTTGGTGCGCAGCATTTAAATAGTGGAATTATTGTAGTACCTGATAATGTTGTTAATGAAAATATGCCTAAAAAGGAAATTTTACTTGCTAATTATAATGCGAATACAAAAGTTGAAAAACAAAAAATTAATTCATTAATAAATAATTTAGAGAATACATATAATAAAACTAATTTAGTTTCATATAATACAAAAATTGATATGTTAGAGTCATCAATAGGACTTGGCGCGCTTGTTACATTTATTGGTTTATATTTAGGAATAATATTCTTAATATCAAGTGCTGCAATACTTGCTTTAAAAGAATTATCTGAATCAACAGATAATAAAGAGAGATATAAAATGATTAGAAAATTAGGCGCAGATGAAAAAATGATCAATAAAGCATTATTTAATCAAATATTTATATTCTTTATGATTCCTTTATCACTTGCTATAGTTCATTCAATATTTGGTATAAAATTTGCAAAAAAAATACTTGGAACTATGGGTATTAGTGGTCTTACTTCATCAATTACCATGACATTTATATTTTTAGTTTTAATATATGGTGGATATTTCTTATTAACATATTTTGCTAGTAAGAATATTATAAGAGAAAGATAATATGAAAAAGTTTATAATAGTTATATTTGTTATAATTTGCACTATATTTTTAACTGGTTGTTCAAAAGATAGAGTAATAAAAATTTTTGATGATGCAAGTAAAAAGTTTGGCGATGAAATTCTTACTAAGGATAATGATTTAATAGGTAAAAGAAGTTTTGGTATAGATCATTATACTGGAACTTATGTGTCAAATTACGAAAAATCTAGTAAAAAAGAAACTATTTTTGGTGGTACTACTTTAAATAGAGATGAAGATAATATTCATATAAAAATATATCTTGAAAAAGTATCAGGTGAAATAACTATAAAAATGAATTTAGTTCAAGAAGAAAAAATATTGACTAAAGATAGTGGTTTATATGAATTTGATTTTAATGTAAAAAGTGGTAGTAATTATTTTGTTATTGATACAAATGATTTTACTGGAAATGTTGATATTTTAATTAATTAAAGTAAACAATTATGTTTGCTTTTTTTGTGGTATAATTAAAAAAAGGATGGTGTGTTATGAATTATATAAATGATAGAGTAGTTATTGTTGAAAAGGAAAGAATAAATGTATATGCCAAGGAGTCAGGCAAGAATCATCAATGCTATTTAGATGAATTTGCGAAAAAGCATGGATATGATTATTCGACTATGGATTATTTAGCAAGAGAAGGTAATTGTATCTTTGAAATGATGGGACCAATAGAAAATGAGTTTTATATTATAAGCTATATGCCAAAGGAATTAACTGATATGCAGTTATATTTTCTAGAATCAATGGATGAAACTTTTGAGAATGCCAATAGAATAGAGGCAATTAAAGTATCTGATAAGGATTTAATACATTTTGATTCAAAAGGACAAAATGCAGGAAAATATTTTAATGATACTATTATAGGTTCATATTATAAAAATGATGTTGTAAAAAAATTATAAATATATAATTAATGTAATTATTATCATTTAAATGAATATTATTAATTACAAGGTGATAATAATGTTTAAAGAAATATATGAAAAAATAATTAATGATAAAGAAATAATAGCTAGATATGAAAATATAAGAAGGTTTGAAGATAAAACTGGTGGATGGGCATATCATGATTTAAATCATATAAAAAGAGTAGAAAAAATAATAGATAATGTACTAAATAAATTAGAATTTGATGAAGAATTTATTTATAAAGAAAAGATAGCATGTATACTTCATGATACAGGTGCTATTTTGGGAAAAGAAAATCATGCTTATAGAAGTTATTTATTTGCAAAAGATTATTTTATTAATAATGATATAAAATTTGATGATATTAATTTAATACTTGATGCAATTAAGAATCATAGTGATGGCTTTGAAACAGATAATTTATATAGAATAATATTGATATTTGCAGATAAACTTGATATGACAAAAGAAAGACTTTCACATTATGGGAAAAAGGTTAAAGGTAATAAAGAATATAGTCATGTAAATGATATTGATATAACTATAGAAAATAACAATCTTAAAATAAATTTTATTACGGATGGTGAAGTTAATTTAAAAGAAATAAATGAATATTATTTCACTAAAAAAATATTTAAAGGAGTAGAATCATTTTCAAATAAGCTAGATTTAAAATATATTTTATTAATGGATAACAAAGAATGGAAAATATAAATGAATAATATTATTTTAGTATTATCTTTTTTTTTATGATATAATTAACTTATAGTAGGTGAGAAATGTGCAAAATACAACATTATACTTAATAAGACATTCTATAAAATATGATATAAAAGATATTGTAGAAAATTATAATACAAGTGATAGTGAACAAATTAAAAATGAAAAACTTATTTTATCTATAGAAGGTGAGAGAAGAGCAGAGATTTTATCTAATGAAAAAGAACTTCAAAATATTGATATAGTATATGCAAGTGTATTAGTTAGAACTCTAGAAACTGCTAAATACTTACTTGAAAAACAAAATTTAAAAATAAATTTGGATAATAGACTAGATGAAAGAAGAAGAGGTAGACCTAATGATGATATTTATCCGGATTGGTTTACTAAACAATTTTTAGATGAAAATTTTAAAACAGTAGGTGGAGAAAGTCAAAAAGATGTAAGAAAAAGAATGGATGAAGCAATAAGTGAAATTATAAAAAATAATAAAGGTAAAAGAATTGCTATATTTTCTCATGGATATGCAATAATATATTACTTACTTAAATACTGTAAATTAATTAGTGTTAATGCTGATAGAAATATTACTTTTTCATTTAATGATAAAGTTGTATTTGATAAAAAAATATCTGCTCCAGAAGTATTTAAACTAGTGTTTGATAGTAATGATAAAGTTATAAGTATTGAAAATTTAGAATTTGATGATTTAAAATAGAAGGTGAAATTATGAAATATATAGATAGTGTTGATAAAAGAGTATTAGATTATTTTAATGTGTTAGAACCGAATTTTCCAGAATGGCTAAATGATTATATAGAAACTAAAGAGTTATTAAAGCAAAGATATATTAGTGTAACATGTGGGAAAATATATTCTAATTTATTTGAAATTGATTTTTTCTTTTCTAGTTTAGATCATTCAGTTGCTGTTGCTTTAATAGTATGGCATTTTACTCATGATAAAAAACAAACTTTATCAGGTTTGTTTCATGATATAGCAACCCCAGCATTTAAACATTGTGTTGACTTTTTAAATGGTGATTATATGACTCAAGAGTCAACAGAAGATTTAACAAGTAAAATTATTGGTAGTTCAAAAGAAATAATGGATTTATTAAAAAGAGACAATATAAAATTAGAAGAAGTAGATGATTACCATATATATCCAGTTGCAGATAATGATACTCCAAAACTATCAGCAGATAGATTTGAATATTCACTTTCTAATGCACTTTTAACATATAAATTATCAAATATAGATGATATAAAGAAAATTTATAATGATGTTATTTTAGATAAGGATGAAGAGGGTACCTTAGAATTATCATTTAAATCAAAAGCAACTGCTTTAGAGTTTGTTAAAATAACAAGTAAATTATCTATTATATATAGAGATGATAAAACAAGATATTCAATGCAGTTAATTGCGGATATTATAAAAAAATTAAATGAAGATGGATTAATAACTAAAGAGGATTTATATAATAAGAAAGAGTCAGAAATAATAGAAATAATAGAGAATTCTAAATATAAAGAAATATTTAATATATGGAAAAATGCTAAAAATGTAAAAGTAAGCAAAGAAAAACCAGAAACTGTTTATTTTGTTCATCATGGCGCAAAAATTAGATATATTGATCCACTTGTAAATAAAAGAAGAATATCAAGCATAAGTAAAGAAGCAAAAAAAGAAATAGATAAAAATTTATCGTATGACATGAACAATTATGTATATTTAGATTTTAATTTTTAAATAAAATATTAAGTGATCAAGAAAATTGATTGCTTTTTTTATAATTTAGGGGAATTTGCTTTAAAAAGAGAGAATATAAGAAGTAGAGGTGATTTTTATAAATTATTATGATGAAATAAAAAATAAACTAATTGATAATGAAATATATAATAGAGTTAAGGACTATTCAAAAGAAAGAAATAAAGTTATTACATACTTCGAAGTAGGTAAATTACTTGATGAGGCTGGGAAAAATTATGGTGAAAATATAATAAAAGAATATTCTTTAAAATTAATTAATGAAGTAGGTAAAAAATTTAATGAGAGAACATTAAGAAGAATCAGACAATATTATAGAGTGTTTTGTAATAAGAAATGGTCGCCAATGGCGACCAAATTATCATGGAGTCATTATACGGAGTTATTATCTATAAAAGATGAAAGAAAACTAAATTATTATATTAATATATCTATAAAAAATAATCTTTCTAAAAGGCAATTAAGAGAGAAGATAAAAACAAATGAATATGAAAGACTAGATGAAAAAACTAAAAGTAAATTAATTAATAATGAAGAATATTATGTGACTGATTTTGTAAAGAATCCTATAGTAATTAAAAATAATTTTAATTACAAAGAGATATCAGAAAAAGTACTTAAAAAACTGATACTAGAAAATATTGAATCATTTATGAATGAATTAGGTAATTCTTTTTGTTTTGTTGGAAGTGAATATAAAATAAAAATAGGAAATAGATATAATTATATAGATTTATTATTATTTAATATAGAATACAATTGTTATGTAGTTATAGAATTAAAAGTAACAGAGCTAAAAAAAGAGCATGTTGGACAAATACAGGTTTATATGAATTATATAGATAATAACTTAAAAAAATTAAGTCAAGATAGTACAATAGGAATAATAATATGTAAAAAAGATAATAATTATATAATTGAATATTGTAGTGATGATAGAATAATAGCAAGAGAATATTCATTAGTATAAAAAAATGGTATAATAAAGTAAATATAGGAGGATTTATGAAAAAAGAAGAGTATATAAAAATAACAAACGAAATATTAAATAGAAAATCAAAGGATGTAATGCTTTCTCAAATTGAAAATTATTTTTTAGCAAAAGATAATTTCAAGATAGATAAACCAAAATATAATATATCAGATAAAGTAAAATTAAAAAAAGGTACATTACTTCATGGAACATATGAAAATTTTAATGGATTAAAATTGATTGTTCAAAATGGTCTTGTTTCTAATTTCTTTACAGAAAAAGTAAGAGGTACAAAATATCCAAGTAGTGTAGGAGTATGGAATTTAAAAAAAGATTATGATTTAAATGAATATATTAATTTTTATAGTGGTGGAACTATTAGATATAATAATTTATATAATAAAGAAACTAAAACTGAAGTTATACCATATTCTGATATGAAAAATATAAATGAGAAAATAGAAAAAAGTGGTTTTCAAAAATGGTATATGGAACAAACAAAAGAAGCGAGATTTATGCCAAATTTATTATCAGATAATGTGCAAATAGGTATTATATTTGATAGTGATAATAAATATATAAAAAAATTATTAGTTAATGATATTTTATCTGGAAATATGGATAATGAAGTATTAAAAGATTTTGTTGTAGATAAATATTATGATAGATTTTTAATTGATGTAAAAAATAAAGATGATTTTTTTACTGATAGGGAAAGCGCTGTTCTTTTTGGTATACCATCTAATTTTATAGAAGGAATATTAGTTGGAAGAACATATGAAAATGATGAAAAAATGTTAAAGAATATAAAAGAATTATTACCAAATGTATATATATGTAATTTAGATGGTATTGTAATAAAGTAAGGGAGTATTTATGAAATTTGAAAAAGAAATAACTGTAGAAGTATCTTGTAATATAGAAGAATTATTAAAAATATTAAAAGAAAATGATTTTGAACTTAAAGAGGTTTATGATGTTAATGATATTTATATGATTGATAAAAAATATAAAAGCATTGAAGATAAATTAGAATTATTAAAGTATACTATTTTAATTAGAGATATAATAGAAGAAAATAAAGAAACTAAACAAATAACATATAAATATAAAGAATATGATGAAAATGGAAATATTACTAAACAAGGTAAAACTAATTGCAAAATAAATTCTATAGAAGAAGCAGTAAATTTATTTAATGCACTTGGTTATGAAAAGTTAATAAATATAAATGATCATTTACTTGTATATGCTAATAGGGATGATGAATTTGTTATAGAATGTGTTAATAGTAAGCATATTTATATAGAAATAGAAGATAAATGTAATTATATAGATAAGTGTTATAAAAGCGATGAAGAAATGAAAGATGCTATTAACAAATATAACTTACCATTAAAACAAAATAATTATTATGTTAAAAAAGCTTTAGATGAATTAAATGAAATTTAGAAAAGAGGTAATATATATGGATTTAAAGAATTTCAAATTAATGCCATTTTATGATTTGGATAAAAAATGGGCTGTTTTAACATCGGGTGACAAAGGAAATTTTAATCAAATGACTGTAAGTTGGGGTGGCTTTGGAACTATATGGAATAAGCCTGTAGTAACAGTTTATGTAAGACATAATAGATATACATATGAATTTATTGAAAATAATGAATATTTTACATTAAGTTTTTTTAGTGATGAATATAAGAAGGATTTAAGTATTTTGGGTAGTAAGTCAGGAAAAGATATAAATAAATTATCACTTACTAATTTAAATGCAGAGTATAATGAAAACTTTGTTACATATAATGAAGCTGTTTTAACTATTATTTGTAAAAAATTATATGGCCAAGATTTAAATATGGATAATATGAGTGAAGAAATAAAGAAAAAATATTATTCAAATGATCCTGTACATAAGATGTATATTGGTGAAGTAATCGATATAATTGATAGAAGATAGGGTGATATAATGAACGAAAATTTAGAAAAATTATTTGATATATTATTATCTAATAACCCAAGTATTCTTATAAGAGAAAATGAAGATTATATTTTTAATATTATTCCAGAGCTTAGAAAATCAAAAGGATTTAATCAAAATAATCCATGGCATATTTATGATGTTTATGATCATATTTTACATGTTATAGATGGTGTAAAAGAAAATATAATTTTAAGGTTAACCGCACTTTTTCATGATATAGGTAAGCCATATACTTACATGGAAGATGAAAATAATATTGGTCATTTTTATAATCATTGGACAAAATCATGTGAGATATTTTTAAACTTTTCAAAAAAATATGAATTACCAGAGGATTTAACTAATGAAGTAAAAAAATTAATATATTATCATGATATAAATATTTCAAAATTAAATAGAGAAGAATTGAATAAATTTTTGGATGAATTTAGTGTTGATGAAATTAATATGTTATATGAAATTAAGAAAAGTGATTTACTTGCGCAGTCACCTAAATATCATTATTTACTTGCTGAATATGATTTACAAAAAGAAAATTTATTAAAGAAAAAATTTCCTAAATGGAAGTTTTGTTCTGATAACGAAAAATTAATAAGTTTAGTATTAAGTGGTGATAAAAGAGCAACTACATCGTTGTATAGTGAGTATATAAAAGATAAAGAACCATTACCTAAAATAAGTGAAAAAAGCATTATTTTGCATGATGATAATACTTATGCATGTTTAATAGAAGTGGAAAATGTAATAATTACTGAATTTAAAAACATAACAGAAGAACTTGCCTTTATTGAAGGAGAAGGAGATAAATCACTAGAATATTATAGAAATGAACATTATAAAATATTTAAAAAGATAGACTCAAATTTTAATGATGAATCTAAGGTCGTTTTTGAAATGTTTAGAGTAATAGAAAAATATAATTAGTTGCCATATGACCAGGGTACCAATTTATGTTAATTAATAGAGGTGGTATAGTGAATAAAAAAGAATTAGAAAAATTAATTAGTACTTTAAAAATAGAAAAAAGTGAGTACTTAATTTTATCAAGCGCTTCACTTGTTTTAAGAGGAATATATGATAGTGCTGCAGATTTAGATATTGCAGTAACTGAGAAAGGTTTGAAAGAGTTAAAAGAAAACTATGATTTAGTACAAAAAGAAAATGGTTGGTATATAGTAAATGATAAAGTAGAATGTATTCTAGATGAAAAGATGCCAAACAAATTGCTTGATGTTAAAACTTGCGGCACTTAAAGCACTAAAAAAGGAAGATTATGTAAAATTATTTATAGAATCACCATTAACAACACTTGATGAATATTATGACGATTTATATTATGAAAATATAAGAAAAAATTTAAATGGTATATATAAGAAATATTGGGACGCATTATTTAGTCATACAGATTGGTATGAAATATTTGGTTCAAGATTATTTCAAAGTGATGCAATGCCTAATGATTTTATATATAAATCATTAAGTTACTTAAAAGATGAAAATTATTATAAATTAAAGAAAAATATTGAAAATGCTGAATTAAATTTTTATGAAGGTGATATATTTACTCTTGTAAGTAGTTTAATTTCTAAGTATGATTTAGTATATTTATCTAATATTATTGATTATGCAAATAAAAAAGATTATAAGAATTTATTAAGTAAATTTAATCTAAATGATAATGGAGTAGTTTTGTCATATATATTCTCTCGTGTTAAAAAATATAGTGATTTTCTTGATATGTGTGAAGTAAAAGAAGATTCAAAAGAAGATAGAGGAGTACTAATATATAAATAATTATTTAAATTATTATATAAAAATACGCCTTGAAATAGTTGGAGGAAAATAAAATGAATAAATATGAGGAAAGATTAAATAATTATAATAATGTAAAAAATCCTAATGAATTATTAGAATTTATGGACAAAAATATTAAATATGGTATTTATGGAACAGATAAAGTAGTATATGATAAATGGGATGCAAGCAATAACTCAGAGTTTCAAAGAGCGTGTCAGACGAAGTATGTATTATGTGATGCAAAAAGAATATTAAAATATGGTTATGCAACTTGTTGGGATCAAGTTGAAATTGAAAGAGATTGGTTTATTAATAATGATTACGAATGTAAAACATTTTTTATTTGGTTTTATTTTGATAATATATCTAGTAATTATGTAACACATACATATTTAGTATATAAAGATAAAAAAACAGAAAAGTATTGTTATTTTGAACACTCTGATGGTGCAAATAAAGGGATAAAAGAGTTTGACTCATATAAAGATGCAATACTTTACCAGATGGAAAAACATATAGATTTTAATAGATCTGTTGGAAATTTAATAAATGAAGATATATTAAGTCATTTACAAGTATATGAATTTGAAATTAAAAAATATGGTTGTAGTCAATACGAATATATGGAAAATATATTAAATTCAAAATTAGTATATGATAATAACAAATTTGTTACTGAAATTAATGTGTGTAAATCTAAAAATTAGGATAGATAACTATAAAATCTATCTTTTTTATGTTATACTTAAATAGATTTAAAAAGTGAGTTGATTGAAATGAATGAAAATAAGACAAATATAAACTGGTATCCTGGTCATATGGCCAAAACAAAAAGACAAATAAAAGAAAAAATAGATTTAATAGATATAATATATGAAGTGGTTGATTCTAGAATACCAATATCATCAAAAATAAAAGATATAGATGATTTAGTAAAAAATAAACCTAGAATTTTAATTATGACTAAAAGTGATTTATGTGATTTAAATAAGACAAATAAACATATTAAGTATTATGAAAGTCTTGGATATAAAGTTGTTTTGGTGGATTTAATTAGCAACAAAAATGTAGATAAAATAAAATCTGCAACAGATGAAGTATTAAAAGAATTAAATGAAAAAAGAGAAGCAAAAGGATTAAAGAAAAGAAACTATAGAGCGCTTATAATTGGTATTCCAAATGTAGGTAAGTCAACTTTAATTAATAGACTTGCAGGTAAAAAAGTAGTAGGAGTTGGTAATAAGCCAGGTGTAACAAAACAACTTTCTTGGATAAGAATTAGTAAAGATGTTGATTTAATGGATTCACCAGGTATATTATGGCCAAAAATAGATGATGAAAAAGTAGGATTAAATTTAGCATGTTTTTCAGCAATTAAAGAGGAAATACTTCCAATTGATGAAGTCGCATGTTATATATTAAAGTATATGTTTATTAATTATAAAGAAAATTTAAAAGAAAGATATGGCCTAGAAAATATAGATTTTGAAGATTTTACAGATGCATATGAAGTAATAGGAAGAAAAAGAGGATGCATATTAAGAGGTAATGAAGTAGATTATGATAAAGTATCTGCTTTAATAGTAAGGGATTTAAATGAAGGTCATTTAGGCAAGGTAACATTTGATGAATAATATGTATGAATATGAAGAAAATTTATATAAAGAAGGATATAATTTTATAGCGGGAACAGATGAAGCAGGAAGAGGACCACTCGTTGGACCAGTTGTCGCAGGATGTGTAGTTTTTCCAAAAGGTTATAAAAATGATTTAATAAACGATTCAAAAAAATTAACAGAGAAAAAAAGAGAACAATTATATGATATAATAATAAAAGATGCGGTTACTTATGGAATTGGAATCGTATCTGCTAAAGAAATAGATGAATTAAATATTTACGAAGCAAGTAGAAAAGCAATGATAAAAGCATATGAAGAAGCAAATAAAAAAGTAAAAATAGATTACTTATTAACTGATGCTATGCCTATAACAACACTTGATATACCAGTATTAAAAATAATAAAAGGTGACGCTAAAAGTGTAACAATAGCGGCTGCATCAATACTTGCCAAAGTAACAAGAGATAGAATATTAATTGATCTAGATAAGAAGTATCCAGAATATAATTTTAAAAAGCATAAAGGTTATCCAACAAAAGAACATTTAGAGAAAATAAATGAATTTGGTGTGTTTGATGAGTATAGAATGACATATAAACCTGTAAAAAATGTATTAGATAGGGGAATTGTTAGGAAAAAGAGATAATATAATATATGAAGGGACTGATTTTATGAGTAAAAATTTAGTAATAGTGGAATCACCAGCTAAAAGTAAAACAATAGAAAAATATTTAGGTAGTGATTATAAAGTATTATCATCAAAAGGACATATTAGAGATTTAGCAACTTCTGGTAAATATGGTTTTGGTGTAGATATTGAAGATGGTTTTAAACCAAATTATGAACCAATCAAGGGAAAGAAAAAAGATATTGCAGAACTAAAAAAAGAAGTTAAAAATGCAGAAAAAGTATATCTTGCAACCGACCCTGACCGTGAGGGAGAAGCGATTAGTTGGCATTTAAAAGATGCTCTTGGTATTGATGATAAAGATTATGAAAGAATAGTATTTAATGAAATAACTAAAAATGCAGTTGTTAATTCATTTAAAAATGCTAGAAAAATTGATGATCTTATGGTAAGAAGTCAAGAAACAAGAAGAATATTAGATAGAATAATAGGATTTAGATTAAGTAAATTAATGCAATCAAAAACAGGCGGTAAAAGTGCTGGAAGAGTACAATCAGTTGCACTTAAATTAATAGTTGATAGAGAAAAAGAAATTGAAAAATTCATTCCAGAAGAATATTGGACAATAAAAGCAATATTCCCATCATTTGATGCAAATTTATTTGGTTATAAAGAAAATACTAAATTAGAAATAAAAAACGAAATTGAAGCAAAAGATATATTAAATAAATTATCTAATAGTTATAAAATAGAAAGTACTGAAAAGAAAAATAAGAATAAGGCTAGTAAGCCACCTTATACAACAAGTACAATGCAGCAAGATGCAGTAAACAAAATTAATTTCTCATCTAAAAAGACTATGAGTGTTGCACAAAAACTTTATGAAGGTATAAATATAGGTAGTGAAACAGTAGGTTTAATTACATATATGAGAACTGATTCAATTAGATTATCAGATGAGTTTGTTGGAAATACTTTAAAATATATTGAAGTAAATTATGGTAAAGAATATGTTGGATTTGTAAAAAAGAGTAAGAAAACAGAAAATGTACAAGATGCTCATGAAGCAATAAGACCAACAAGTATTACAAGAACACCAGATTCAGTAAAAGAATATTTAACTAATGATGAATATAAGTTATATAGACTTATTTATTTTAGAGCACTTGCTTCTTTAATGAAAGATGCAAAACAACAATTAACAACTGTTATTCTTGATAATAATGATTATAAATTTAAAGTTAATGGTAGTGTAATTACTTTTGATGGTTACTTAAAAGTATATAGTGAATTTGAAAAGAGTGAAGATAAGATTTTACCTGATTTAGATAAATATAAATCTGATAATCTTATTACTGATAAAGTAGAGACAAAACAACACTTTACAGAACCACCAGCAAGATATACAGAAAGTTCATTAATTAAAGAAATGGAAAGTCTAGGTATTGGTAGACCATCAACATATGCAACTACTATAAGTACAATTATAGATAGAGGATATGTAACTAAAAAAGAGAAAAAATTTGTTCCAACTGAAATAGGAATAGAAACAACAAATAAACTTCAAGAGTTCTTCAAAGATTTAATTAATGTGAAATATACTGCAAAAATGGAAGAAGATTTAGATAATATTGCAAGTGGAACTGTTGTATGGAATGAATTATTAAAGAAATTTTGGGAGGATTTTGAACCAATGGTAAAAGATGCATTTGATAATATGGAGAAAAAAGAACCTGAAAAGACTGGAGAAGTATGTCCAGAATGTGGTAAAGATTTAGTTAAAAGAAATGGTAGATATGGTGAATTTATAGCTTGTTCTAACTATCCAGAATGTAAATATATTAAAAAAGAAGAGAAAAAAGTCGTAGAAGTTTGTGATTGTATTAAATGTGGTAATAAGATTGTTGAAAGAAAAACAAAAAAAGGTAAAGTTTTTTATGGTTGTTCAAATTTTCCAAAATGTAAAGAAGCTTATTGGGATATGCCTACAGGTAAGAAGTGCCCAGAATGTAATAGTATGCTAGTTACAAAAGATGGAAAAGTAAAATGTTCGGCTTGTGATTATAAAGAAGAATAGTAAATTTTTACTATTTTTTCTTTTAATTATGATATAATTTAAATGAGGTGTAAGAATGAAAATAGAAGAAGAGATAAATAATATAAAAGAAATAAGAGAGTAGAATTAGATAAAAAATGGGAAACAAGTTTAACAAGAAGAATATGTATTATGGTATTAACTTATATAGTTGTTATTATATATTCATATTTAGTTAGAAACTATGATAATATTTTCTTAAGTTCTTTAGTACCAGTAATTGGTTTTACATTATCTACTTTATCATTAAAAGTCATTAGAAAAATCTGGGAAAGATTTATAAAATAATTTATTGGAGGGAGAATTTATGTTAAAAAAAGAAGATATAAATAAATATAAAGAAAGTTATGAAAGTAAATCAACAAATAAGGTTATGCAAAGAGTACTAAATAAGGTTCAACTTATTGATTTAGTACAAGACTCTGAAACAAAACCAAGTTACAATTTTAGTATAGAAATCAAAACTCATGGTATTACAGATCAAAAAATATCTGGAAGATGTTGGATTTTCGCGGGTCTTAATATTTTGAGAGAAAAGGTAATAGAAAAATGTAAATTAAATAATTTTGAATTGTCTGCTAGTTATATTGCTTTTTATGATAAGTTAGAAAAATTTAATACTCTTTTAGAAAGATTGATAGAATATAAATTACAAAATAAGAATCTATATGATAGATATGTATCATATTTACTTGAAGTGGGTTTGGTTAGTGATGGATATTTTACACAATTAGCAAATTTAATAGAAAAGTATGGTATTGTTCCAAAAACTGCATTTGAAGAAACTTATGCATCATCAAATACATATGAAATAGATTTAATTTTATCAAGATTATTAAGAAAATTTTATATTGAACTTAATAGTTCGAAAGAAAATAATCAAGAAATAAAAGATAAATATCTGCAAATGGCTTATAATGTTATTGCGGGTGTATATGGTATACCAAAAGAAAAATTTAACTTTGAATATACTGATAAGGATGGTAAATATCATATTGATAAGGATATAACTCCTAAAGAATTTTATGATAAGTATATTGGTATTGACTTAGAAGATGAATATGTAGAAGTAATTTCTTATGAGGATGAAAAGATAAAATATAATAATGTATATAAGGAAGAAGAAAGTTCAAAAATGATAGGGAAAAATGATTATGCTACATTAAATTTACCATCTAAAGAATTTAAGAATTTAATATTGAAATCATTAAAGGCAAAAGAACCAGTTTATTTTTATTGTTCAACAACGTCAAAAAGAGTTGATGGTGTATGGATTGATACTCTGGAAAAATATGGTGAATTGTTTGGAATAGATTTAAAACTTGATAATAATTCTATTTTAATGACTAATGGTATTACTAATTATCATTGTATGATAATAACAGGAGTTAATATAATTGATAATAAAATAGATAAATGGAAAATTGAAAATAGTTGGGGATCTAAAACTGGTAATAATGGTTATTATGTTGCAACAGATGATTTTATAAATAATTATGTACATAGAATAGCAATTAATAAAAAATATCTAAGTGAAAAGCAATTACAAATATTATCAAAGGATAAAATTTTAGTAAGCAAATGGGATGCTAAAATGTAATTTAAAATTAAATAGTGATTTATTCGCTATTTTTTTCTTTTTTATGATACAATTTTTTAAAGGAGTATAGGTATGAGAAATAGAGCAGGTGGATTATTGATAGAAAATGGTAAAATATTGTTAATACATAGAATAAAAAATATAAATGGTGAAAGAAAAGAATATTATGTTGTTCCAGGTGGTGGAATAGAAGAAAAAGAAAATATTAAAGAAGCAACAATTCGTGAACTAAAGGAGGAAACAGGTCTTAATATTAAACTAATTAAAGATGAACCACTAATAACATTTAAAACAGAAAAAGGTAATCAATATTTTTCACTGATTAATAAAGTATCTGGAGTACTAGGTACAGGTGATGGACCTGAATTTAATGATCCAGCATATAAAAACATGGGTGAATTTATTCTTGAGTTTATAGATATAAATGATATTATTGAAATGAAAATAAATATGGTACCAGATAAAGTAAGAATGAGTTTTATAGAATGTACAAAATCATTAAATAGAAAGATAAATGATATTAATTCTAGTGACTATTTAAATGCTAAAAGCATTACAATCGAGGAATAAATATGAAAAATGATTATTATAAAGCACATGATAAAAGGTATAGACAAACCTATGAAAACAATTCATTATGGGAAATTTCAGAAAGAACAAAAGAAGTAATTGATACTTTAAAAAAATGTAAAATTACAAAAAATTCAAATATATTGGAATTGGGATGCGGTGAAGGAAGAGATGCGATTTATTTGCTTGATAATGGTTATAAAGTTTTAGGTGTAGATTATTCTTTTGCTGTAATAGATAAGTGTAATGAGTTAACTAATTATAAATATGTAAGTAATTTTAAACAATTAGATTTAATTGAAAATTCGTTAAATGAAAAATTTGATTTTATATATTCAGTTGCAGTAATTCATATGTTTGTATTAGATGAACATAGAAATAAATTTTATAATTTTATTTATGATCATTTAAAAGATAACGGAATTGCTTTAATTATTTCTATGGGAGATGGTGTTTTAGAAATAAATTCAGATTTAGAAAAAGCATTTGATGATACAAAAAGAGTAAATATAAATACAAATAAAGAAATAATGGTTGCAAGTACATCATGTAGAGTAAAAAAAATAGATGAAATGAAAAAAGAAATTCAATTAAATAATTTGGAAATATTAGAGGAAAAAATAATAGATGATGTTCCTTCATTTAATAAATGTATGCTTTTTATCGTAAAGAAAAAATTGGAGGTTAAGTATGAAGATTTATATGATAAGACATGGTAAAGCAGATTATAGTTATTGTGACTCACATAATTTTATTGGTCATGGAAATGATTTGGCACCACTATCAGAAAACAATATAAGTGATGTAGTTAATATGTCCAAAGACAAAAGATTAAAAGAGGCCTCAATAATTGTTTCGTCACCATATACAAGAGCTCTTCAGACAGCTGCTATTATTTCTAAAGAAACAGGATTAGATATAAAAATTGAACCTGATTTAAGAGAGTGGGAACCAGATACATCATATATGTATAAAGTAAAAGAAATGAAAGAGTATTATAAAGAATATGTGAATAAGGATGGAATTCATATTAATGGTAGTGAAAAATGGGAATCAAAACAGCATTTGAAAGAAAGAATTCAAAGTGTAATTGATAAATATAATAAATATGATTGTGTTATATTTGTATTTCATCAACTTGCGATTAAATCAGTTGTTAATGTAGAAAAAGTAAAACCAGCAGAGATAATAGAATATGTAATATAAATTTGAAAGAGGGTATTATTATGATTAAATTATATGTTGTAAGGCACGGTAAAACAGCTTGGAATGAAAAAGGATTGCTTCAAGGATCAACAGATATTGAATTAAATGATGTTGGGATAAAAGAAGCAAATGATTTGAGAACAAAGTTAAATTTAGATAAAATAGATATTTGTTTATCATCACCTTTTAAAAGGGCAAAACAAACGGCACAAATATTAATAGGTAATGAAATAGAAATCAAATATGATGATTTACTAAAAGAAAGATATTTTGGACTTCTTGAAGGAAAAGAAATAAATTATGATTTAATAGGTCAGATGTGGGATTATAACATAGATAATTCAGAATATAACATAGAAAGTTTAAAAGATTGCTTAATAAGAGCAAATATATTTTTATAAAAAATAAAAGAAAATTATAATGGTAAAACTATTCTTATTGTATCTCATGGTGCGTTTATAAAGTGCTTACATTTTGCAATAAATGGTTATGATAAAAATACTGATTTTTTATCTTTTAATCCAAAGAATACAACTATATATGAGTATGTAATTGAATAATAGAGGTGAAATTTTAATGATGAAAAGATTTGCAATAATTACTGATATTCATGGTAATATTGAAGGTTTAAATGCTATTTTAAAAGATATAGAAAATAAAAAAATAGATGAAATAATATGCTTGGGAGACACAATTGATATTGGCCCAAACTCAAAAGAATGTATAGATAAGTTAATTGATAATAATATCAAAATGACATTAGGTAATCATGAGTTATATTTACTTAGAGGAACAAGTATTGATTCATCTATTAATAATGTTGGAGAGATAGAACATTATAAATGGGTAAAAAATCAGTTAACAGAAAAAGAAATTAATTTTATAAAAAAATGTCCATTATATTACACAATTAATGTTGATTATGAAAATAAAAAATTTAATAAAGAAATAATATTAAGTCATTACTTAATAGAAGATGGAAATAAAGATAATCCTTTTGAAAAAAATCATTTAAAAAAAGATATTAATTTATGGATTAAATATAATAGCTTAAATAAAATATATATAATAGGTCATTTACATAAATCATTTAATATAAATGAAGTTGAAGGTATAATGGGTGATTATATAGAAAGCATTGATAAGCTTACTAATATTGTAATTGTTGATAGTGCCGGATGTACATATGATGAATATGTTTCTTATATGATACTTGAAATAAGTAAAGGTATAAGTATGAAAAAAATAAAAGTTAAATTTGATAGAAAAAAATTTATTGATAAAATAATGAATTTAGATTTTCCAGATAAAAATAATATACTAAAATATTTTTATGGAATAGACTTAAAAAAGTAGAAGGTAGATAAAATGAATATTTATTATTTTAATGATTTGGGAGATTATGATGTATATAATCCAGCTTATTTTTTAGATAGAAGTAGTGCAAAAAAATTAATTTATTTAATTGCAAAAAATCCCTATGCTGAAACAAAAGAAAGCTTATATGTAAAAACTAATATTAAGAAAAGTGAAATATACAAAATATTAGATGGTTTAACAAGTATTAATGCATTAACAAAAAATTTAAAAAATTCATATAAAGTTAATTTTCCTTGTTTTTATGAAGAAGATATTAAAGTTATTATAAAAAATATTAGTAATGATATATCATTATTAACAAATAAAGTTAATCAAAATATAAAAAATTTAAATTATACAAAAGAGGAATTATATCATATTTTATGTAATGGTGTGTTTGATAACTATGCATTTAATTATCTAACAAAATATAATTTAATTACATTTCATAAAATTAATCCAGGAGATAGAGATTATATAGTTATAGGTTACGAAAACAATGATTTTGTGAATAATTATAGTTCAAAATTACTTTGCAGTAATAACAAGTTTAAATGTAATAAAGTAACATTTAATAGTTTTGGAGATACTGATGGAAACAGAATGGATTTTTTTAGATATTTTAGAATGAAAGAAATGAATAAAACTACATTCAAATGCTTTGATGATTATATGTCTTTAATTAAAAATAATAAGGATGAATTAAAATTAAGACTTGAAAATGTTGTTCTAAATAATGTAGATGATTTAGAAACTATAAAATTATTAGAAAATATAGGCTATATGAAAAATGGTAAAATAATTGTTCCAATATTATCTAATAAAGAACAAGATTTAATTGGTGAAAATATAATGAATTCTATAAAAGATGATTTAATTTGCATATTTAAAAAAATAGAAAAACTTAATATAACCCCAAATTTTAATAAGGTTCCAATAAAGGATACACTAAATGAGGTTTGGCATATTATTTTTGGATTAATTAATGAAGAATTAGTAAAACAAAAAATTGTAGAAGAACCGACATTTGTTAGTGGACAAGGAAGGTATTTAAAATGTATATATATTGAGAAATAATATATTTATAAAAGAGGTGATATAGTATGTTAGAAATTAAAACTGTAAAATCAGAAAAAGAACTAAAAAAATTATTTAATATATTATCAGAAATATTTTATGATGATGCGATTGAAAATAAAGAACATTATTATACTATGTCTGAAAGATATGAAGAAATGAAATTACAATTTAAAAATGATAAGAATTTCCTTATGTATATTGAAGATAGTAATAAGATTGTTGCGGGACTAACAGGTAAGAATCTAGATCTTAAAAAGAAAAAAATAACTATTGGTGTATTAGCAGTAAAAAAAGAATATAGAATGAATGGACTTGCAACAAAATTAGTTAATGAATTTGAAAATAGATGTAAGAAAAAGAAAATACAACATATTGATTTAGGCGCTAGATTTAGAGCATGTAATCTTTATAAAAATTTAAATTATAATTATTCTTTAATGGTTCAGGTATTTGATTTTATAACAATTGATGATGTAAGAAAATTAAATAAATTTAATTTAGATGAAATTTATTCATGGCAAGGTGAAACTTATGGATTTATAAATTTTAAGGTAAATTGCATAAATAAAGAAATTATTGATTACTTTGAAAAAAATATAAAAACTGCATATGCACAATATATATTTGAAAAAGATATAGCATAAGAATTTGAATTTATAAAAAATTTCAGATATTTGTAAAAAATTAACTGTATATAAACAAAAAAATGATAAAAACTATTGACAAAATATGGAAAAAAGGTATATAGTATATGAAAATTCATTAAAAGAGGAGTTTTATATGGGCAATAGTTTAGGATGTAAATTATATTATTTAGTACCTGGCATTAAAGAAAGTATATCATTTAATGTTGGTTTATTATGCTCTGAATCTTCTTTTAAATGTTAAACGGTTTTTCTGTGTGAACAGAATGCCGTTTTTTTGTTATATGGAGGTGAAATTATGAATGAATTAACTTTAAAAGACTTACTTGATAATGTAGGAGAGTACAATAAAGAGGATCTTGCTACTATAGAAAAAGCATATCATTATGCAGAAGAATTACATAGGGGTCAACTTAGGCAAAGTGGAGAGCCATATATTAGTCATCCATTAAATGTAGCATATATCCTATCTGAAATGCATGCAGATACAGATACAATATGTGCTGGTCTTTTACATGATACTTTAGAAGATACTAACATAACTAAAGAAGCAATAGCAGAGGATTTTAATAAAGAGGTTGCTAATTTGGTTGATGGTGTTACAAAAATAAGTAAACTTAATTTTTCATCAAAACAAGATCAGAATATGGCTAACACAAGAAAGATTATTACTGGAATAACAGAAGATGTTAGAATTATAATAATTAAACTTGCTGATAGACTTCATAATATGCGAACACTTGGGTTTAAATCAGAATTTAAACAAAAAGAAAATTCTATGGAAACAATGGATATATTTGTGCCACTAGCATATTACATAGGAGCATATAGAATAAAGAGTGAATTAGAAGATTTATCGCTTAGATATTTATATCCGGATAAATATAAAAGAATAGAAGATATAAAACTAAGAATAGAGGATGATAGCAAAAATTGCTTGCAAGAAATGTTTAAAACAATAAATAAAATATTAAGTGATAAAGAGGTGCCTCATGAGATAAAGATTAGAACAAAAAATATTTATGGTATTTATAAAAGATTAGAACAAGGTCACAAAATAGCAGATATACATGATTTATTAGCATTAAAAATAATGGTAGATGATATTGCTAATTGCTATCAAACACTTGGTTTAATTCATTCTAAGTATCATCCAATAAATGATAAATTTAAAGATTATATTTATAATCCAAAAACAAATATGTATAGAAGTATTCATACAACAGTTTTTGGAGAAGATAATAGACTTGTACAAACTCAAATTAGAACTTTTGATATGGATAAAGTTGCATCTTTTGGTCTTACTGCATATTGGGATATAGAAAAAGGTAATGCAAGAGATGTTATGCAAGAAGATTTAAAAAATAAATATCAATTTTTTAAGAGTTTAATTGAAATCAATAAAGTATTTGGTGATAATCAAGATTTTGTAAGGCAAGTTAAAGATGAGTTGTTTGCAGATAAAATATATGTATATACAACAAAAGGAGATATTATTGAACTACCAAAAGGATCAACAGCGATAGATTTTGCATATAAAATACATTCAGAATTAGGAAATACAATGGTGTCTGCAGTTGTAAATGATAAAATTGTAGATGCAGATTATGTTCTTCATAATAAAGACAGGGTAAGAATAATTACTGATATATTATCATATGGTCCTAGAGAAGAATGGATAGATAAAGTACAAACAACCAAGGCTAAAAGAAAAATAAGAGAATTTAATAGATAATATATGAGTTTATAGGAATCTCATAAAAAAACTAAAGGAGGGAAAAATGATAAAAGAACCAAATTCATGGAAAAACTTAGATACACACTATATTGAAGTGTTAAAAAATCCATGGTATAAAATTTTAGTTAAGTTAGAAAACTTAATATCAGTAGAAACAATGAATTTTTACGAAGAAAGAGGAATTATAACAATGCATTTGCCAGTTACAACAGGATCAATTTCTAGTCCTATGGGAAGAGGAAGTGATTCATCGCCAGTAAAAATAAATATAGATGGTGTAGATACATATTTGGCAGATTCAATGCAATTTTTGCTAGAATATGGTTGTAGATTAAACGATAAAGGTGTTTATTATATAATGCCTACATTTAGAGGTGAAAAAGCGGATGAAAGGCATTTGTGTCAATTTTACCATAGTGAGGCAGAAATTCCAGGAAAATTAGAAGATGTTATGAATCTTGTCGAAGATTATATCAAATTTCTTTCGAAAAAAATTATTGAACAAATGGGAACCGAATTAAAAAGAGAAATAGGGGACATTTCACATATTGAAATGATTGCTAACTATGAAAAACCATTTTCAAAAATAACATTTGATGAAGTTGAAAAAAAATTTAAATCCTTATATCCAAATAATATAGAAGAATATATTGAATATGAAGATGGATGGAGAAATATTACTAAAAAAGCGGAAAAAGAATTAATTAAATTATATAAAGGAATTGTATGGGTTACTAATTATGATATACTTGCAGTGCCTTTTTATCAACAAAAAGATAAAAATATAATAGGAACAACAAGAAATGCAGATTTACTAATGGGAATAGGTGAGACTGTTGGTTGTGGGGAAAGACATTTTGACTATGAATCATTAAAAGAATCGTTAGATGAACATAATGTTGATGAAAAAGATTATGAATGGTATGTTAATTTAAGAAAATTGTATCCCATGCAAACATCCGGATTTGGAATGGGAACTGAAAGATTTCTTATGTGGGTATTGAAAGCAACTGATATCAGAAATATGCAAATATGTTTGAGATTTAATGGAAAAAATATTATTCCATAGATTGGTAATTTGTTATGAAAGAAAAGTTAGAAATTTTAAAAAGTAAATATGTAAATTACTTTAGTAGATTAGGCTATCAAGAAAATCAACCTGTAAAAATTACATCAGGTATAGATAGAAGTGTTGTTTTTGTCGGTTCAACAATCAGCGTGCTTAAACCAAAGTTATTAAGTAACGATATTGATAATGTAGGAGATTTTTTAGTACAGCGAGCAATTAGAACGAGATGTCTTAAAAGAATGAATATACCTGAAAAAAACGAATGGTCTAGTTATTTTGATGCTTCTGGAATTCTTGTTAAATATAATAATTTAGAAAAATTAGTCTATGATATTATTAATTTTCTAAGTAAGGAATTGCAAATAGAAGAAAATGATTTGATGATAAGAATATCAAAAAATGATATTGATTTAATTAATTCTCTTAAAAATATAGATTATAGAATAAATATAGAATATAATACTAGGCCGGAACAGTATTATATTCATAAATATGGATTGCAAAATGTTGGAATATATGGTAGAAATTTCAATATAGCTATAAAAGATAAGTTAGATAATAATTATAAGGATATTGGGAATGTCATTGTTATAGAATCTGATGAAAAAAAATATGGTGTAGAATGTGCAATAGGTTTAAATTCCGTTGTTATGAGAGAATCAGGCTTAAAAACAAGTATTGATGCATCAAGTATTGTCGATATTTTTAAACCAAACAATCCGGGAGATTATAAATTTGCGGATTGTTTGACTGTTGTATCACATCTTGCATATGAAAATGTTTCATCGATAGAGGAAAGAAGTCCTAATTATTTATATAGAAAATATTTAAAATATTTGTTTTATTGGGGAAAAGTATTGAATATTTCTAAAGATAATATAAACGAATTAATAAAAAAATATATTCTACTTGAATATAATGAATATAATGATATAATAATTAAAGATAATATTGATAAAGTATTATTGAAGTCAAAGGGAGGTTTTAAATATGAAAAATAGTGAAGATTTAAAAATGAAAGATATAGTTAAATATTGTGAACAAAATGGGTTTATATATCCGGGAAGTGAAATTTATGGAGGATTAGCTAATACTTGGGATTATGGACCACTTGGTATACGATTAAAAAATAATATAAAAGATAAGTGGAGATACCATTTTATTCAAAATAGGGACAATGCATATGAAGTTGATGCAGATATTTTAATGAATCCAAAGGTGTGGGAGGCATCTGGACATGTACAATCATTTAGTGATCCGCTAATTGATTGTAAAGAGTGCAAGACAAGACATAGAGTGGATAATTTAATTTCAGAGTATAGTCCAAATATAGATGTAGATGCTTTAACAGAAAAAGAAATGATGGATTATATTAGAAAGAATAATGTACCTTGCCCAAAGTGTGGGAAAAGTAATTTTACAGATTTAAGAAATTTTAATTTAATGTTCAAAACTAACAGAGGGGTCACAAATCAAAATCAAAACACAATATATCTTAGGCCTGAAAATGCGCAAGGGGAATATGTAAATTATTTAAATGTTCTTCGTAGTATGCATACAAAATTACCATTTAGTATAGGACAAATAGGTAAAGCATTTAGAAATGAAATTACACCTGGGAATTTTATTTTTAGAACTATAGAATTTGAACAAATGGAATATCAAACATTTTGCAAACCAGGTACTGATCATGAATTATATGAATACTTTAAAAAATATGGGTTTGATTTTTTTAAGGATTTAGGATTACCTGAAAATAAATTAAGATTTAAGGATCATGAAAAATTAGCACATTATGCAAAAGAAGCATGTGACATTGAATATTTATTCCCATTTGGTTGGGGCGAGATAAATGGAACTCATAATCGTACTGACTTTGATTTATCAAGACACCAAGAATATAGTGGTAAAAAAATGGAATATTTTGATCAACAAGAAAATTTAAAATATATTCCTTACATAATTGAATCAACATACGGTTTAGATAGAACTGTTTTAGCCATAATATGTAATTCGTTATGTAATGTTAAAGATGAAAATGGTAATGAAAGAACTATTTTAAGAATAAATAATGACTTGGCACCTATGAAAGTTAGTATCTTACCTCTTGAAAAGAAAAAACATAGTGAACAAGCATTGAAAGTATATAAGGAATTAAGAAAAAGTTTAATGACTTATTATGATGATAAAGGGAATATAGGTAAACGTTACAAAAGTAGTGATGCAATTGGTACACCTTATTCAATATGTATAGATGATAATACACTTAATAATAATACAGTTACAATTAGAGACAGAGATACAAAAGAGCAGATGACAGTGTCATTGGATAATGTTGAAAACGTATTACAAAAGAAATTAAAAAGGAAAATATAATAAATGAAAAAAATTTTTGTTATAGCACCATCAAAATCTTTGTCAATTGTAAGTAATGAAAATATATCTAATGCAAGAAAAAAATTATGTTCATTAGGATTTGAAGTATATTTTGCAAAAAACGCAAAAAAAATTGATATAAATTATGATTCTCCAAGTATTTCAGATAGAATAAATGATATAATTGATGCTTTTAGTTCTGATGCGGATATTGTATTAAGTGCAATAGGTGGTTATAATTGCAATCAATTATTGCCATATATAGATTATGAAGCAATCAAAAAAAATCCAAAAATAATTTGTGGATTCTCTGATATAACAGCTCTTTTAGTCGCGATTTATACAAAAACAGGATTAATAACTTATTACGGGCCACATTTTTCAAGTTTCGGAATGATCAATGGTTTAGATTATACAGTCGAAAATTTTTTGACGATACTTAATGATAAAAAAAATGTTATAAAATGTTCAGAGTATTATAGAGATGATCCTTGGTATATTAATCAAAGTGAGGTAAATAATATAAAAAATGAGGGATTAATAATTATAAATCATGGGATTGCAGAAGGACAAATATTAGGAGGTAATTTGTGTACACTCAATTTATTACAGGGAACTGAATATATGCCAAATATGGGTGACATAATTTTATTTATAGAAGATGATGATATTACAGGTAATAATTTTTTTCAAGAATTTGACAGAAACCTAGAAAGTTTTTTACAAAGTAAATTAGGCAAAAATGTTCGAGGAATAGTAATCGGAAAAACACAAAAAAAATCATGTATGACTTTAGAAAAATGGAAAAAAATGATTTCTAATAAAAAAAGTTTAAAAAAAATTCCAATAATAATTGGTGCAAATTTTGGACATACAACACCTATTTTTACTTTTCCAATAGGTGGATATGCTAAAATTGAAGCGAATGATAAGACAAATATTATTATAGGTGTTAATAAAGCGTTTTTATAAATCAATTATTTTTACTGGTAAATAATATGAATTGTAGGAGATAAAATGGATAGAGAAAAGAAGTATTGGAACGAACAATTAAAAGTGTATAGTAATTTAAATTATGATACAAATATAAAATATTATGAGTGGCAACCAGCAAGATGGGCTGGAAATTATGTTGCAATAGAATTAATGAAAAATAAAATTAAGAATATATCTTCTATTTGCGAAGTGGGTGCAGGATCTGGTGCGTTTTCTATTTCTTTATATAATTATAATAATAAAATCAAAATTACTGCAGTTGACAATTCAAAAGCAGCAGTAAAATTTGGAAGAAGAATATTTAAAGATTTAAATGTACCAGTCAAATATATATATGATGATTTATTTAATATAAATGGTAAATATGATATGGTATTAAGTTTGGGGGTTATAGAACATTATGAGTCCAAAAAAATGATTCGTTTTGTGAAAAAGTGTATTGAACTAACAAATAAATATATTTTAATTTCAATTCCTAATCAAGATTCTGATATCTTTAAAAATTATGTTTCTTGGAGTGATAATAATAGTAAAAAATATGAAGAAAAACACAAAAAATTTAATACTGATGATTTAGTAAAATTATTAAAAAGTATGGATTTAGATATTTTATGCATTGATGGTTTTCAAGTTTTTTTGTCTAGTCAAGATTTTTTAACACACGATACTAAAAACAATCTTGAAATTATTAGAATTTTAAAAAACAATCTTTCAAATTATGATCAAAAATTAGCTGACGCTTTTCCTAATGTCAACTTTATAAATAAAAATATAAAATCTATGGTATCAGCTGAGTTAGATTTAGATAAAAAAACCAGAATGAAATACTCATTTATGACATTTGTTTTGGCCAAAATAAAATAAAATATTATATATAATTGAAAAACAAATGTTGTTATGTTATACTATAAGTGATATGATTTAATAGAAAATAGGACATTATAGTGCCAATTTCATAGGAGGAATGAAAAATGAAGGAAATGTCAATGAAGGATATGGTAAATATTTGTAAGCAATATGGTTTTATTTATCAAGGAAGTGAAATATATGGAGGACTTGCTAATACTTGGGATTATGGACCACTTGGGAGTTTATTAAAGGATAATGTAAAGGCATCTTGGAAAAAGCGATTTATTCAAGAAAGAGATAATGCTTTTGAGTTGGATTCGTCTATCTTAATGCATCCATTGGTATGGGAGGCATCTGGTCACGTTCAATCATTTAGTGATCCTTTGATTGATTGTAAAAACTGCAAAGCAAGACATCGTGCCGACAATTTAATTGAGAATTTTGATTCGTCTATTAATGCTGATACAATGACTGATGAAGAAATGATGAAATATATTATTGAAAATAAAGTTCCATGTCCGATTTGTGGGCAAAGTAATTTTACACATTTAAGAGAATTTAATTTAATGTTTAAAACAAATAGAGGTGTAACTGAGGACAAGCAAAATGTAATATATTTGAGGCCAGAAAATGCTCAAGGTGAATATATAAACTATTTGAATGTTAAGAGAACATCGAGGTGTAAATTGCCATTTAGTATTGGACAAGTTGGTAAAGCATTTAGAAATGAGATTACTCCAGGCAACTTTACCTTTAGGACTATTGAATTTGAGCAAATGGAATATCAGACTTTTTGCAAGCCCAGTGCAGATCATGAATTATATGAGTATTTCATGGATTATGCAAAAAAGTATTTTTTAGATTTAGGTATACCAGACAATATGCTTAGATTTCATCCACATGATAAGTTGGCACACTATGCTAAAGAGGCATGTGATATCGATTATAAATTTCCTTTTGGTTTTGGTGAAATAAATGGAACTCATAATCGTACTGATTTTGATTTAAAGAAACACGAAGAATATAGTGGTATAAAAATGGATTTTATAGATGAGAATTCTTGTGACAAATATGTTCCTTATATTATAGAATCAACCGTTGGAGCAGATAGATTAACTTTAGCGTTATTATTTAATGCATATAATTGTCAACAATTGAAAAATGGTGAAACAAGAGAATTTATGAAATTTCATCCGTATATAGCACCATATAAAGTTTCAATATTACCATTAATAAAAAAATATCATAGTGAAAAAGCAAAAGAGCTTTATAGACAATTACGTAAAGAATTCTCATGTAGTTATGATGATAGTGGTTCTATTGGTAAAAGATATAGAAGATCAGACATGGAAGGAACTCCTTGGTGTGTAACAGTAGATGATGAGACAATAAAGAACAATATAGTTACAATAAGAAATATAGAAACTATGGATCAAGTTAAAATGTCTACAGATGAAATTTTAGAATTCATATTACCTAAAATAAGATTTTAATTATATATATTATAGAATTTAATTTAAAAAAGTCTCTGGTTTTCAGAGATTTTTTAAATTCTAATTGACAAAAAATGGAAAGTATAATATATTTGAATTGTAAATATTTCAAAGGAAGGAGTGTGATTAGTCATGAAAAATATAATGAATAGTTTACAAAATAATAAAATTTATAGTGTAGGGTTAATCATATCTCCTAATTTTTTAGCATAGTAAAATTTTAGAAATTTCTATCTTTATGGTTAATTCTGCATTACGCAGAATTTTTTTCTGTAAAAAATAAAGGTAGGTAAAAATTTATGATAATAAAATTAGACATTAATGATAGAGCTGCTCTTGCTATCAAAAATAATCAAAAGAGAGTAGAAATAAGAGCAAACGATAATAAATATTATTATAGTAAATTAAATTCTAATGATATAATTGAATTTAATAGCAATAATATAGGTATATTTTATGTAAAAATAAAAGAAGTAAATTTTTATAATTCTTTAGAAGAATTATTTATGTTAGAAGGAACAAGATATACAACATCATCAACTAATGACAAGGATGAGGCAATAAAAAATGTTGAAAAAATAGGGGATTATAAAGAAACAATAAAACAAAATGGTGTATATGCAATTCATATAGAATATTTGTATAGTGAAAATACTGTTTGGGAAGAAATGGCTGATAAAGCAAGAAGTGTTATGAATAGAAGAGATGTTTCTGGTATGATTTCAGCAGGTAGTGTAGGAGCAGCTATACTTACAGAAAATCATAATATATATGTTGGAACATGTATTGATACAGCATCATCCTTAGGTATGTGTGGTGAAAGAAATGCTATTGCAAATATGATTACACATGGTGAAAATAAAATAACTAAACTTATATGCTTTGGTGGAGATGGAAAGATTGGTTTTCCTTGTGGAGCATGTAGAGAATATCTTATGCAACTTGATAAAAATAGTAAGAATATTGAAATAATAACTAATTCAGAAACAAAAGAAACAATTAAACTAGAAGAATTAATTCCAAATTGGTGGGGTTATAATAGGGTATAATTATGAAAAATATAGAATTAGTTGTGCCTAAATTAGAAGAATATTACTATGAACAAAAACTAGAAGAAGATCCTAATACTATGAGTTATAATAAAGGGTATAATGTTAGTTATGAAGGATATCACTATGATACAGGATGCATTGATTTTCTAAAAGATGAATGGAAAGCATCTTATGAAAAAAGAATAAAAGATAATAAATTTTTTGCGTACATAAAAGATAACGAAATAAATGAATATGTTGGTTATGTAAATTATCAGTACAATAAAAATGATGATAGATATGAATGTGGAATATTAATAGAATATAAATATAGGGGAAAAGGTTACTCAAAAGATGCATTAATATTACTTATTAAAGAAGCATACAAAAATAATATTCAATATTTATATGATACATTTGAATTAGATAGAGGAAATACTTTGAATTTATTTAAAAGTATTGGTTTTGAAGTAGTAGAAGAAACAACATGGAAAAAGTTTAATAAAAATGTAAAAGGTGTTATTGTTAGAGTTGATACATCAATATATGATATCCATCAACAAATGAATAATATAAAAAATGATATAGATATTTTAAACTTTTTAAAAATAAATATAAGATATGGTTGGAAAGATAAAAATAATAGTATTCATATAGGTAATATGAAAAATTTTAGAAAAGAATATGAAGTAATGTCATTAGATGAAACTTTAAAATATGGTGTTGGTACATGTATTGAACAAGTAAATTTAATAAAAAGACTGTTAGAAAATTTAAATATAAAAAGTAGGATGTTTTGTACAAGAATATATGAACCAGATAATTTTGATGAGGATGATAAAGAAGAACATATGCATTCCTTTATTCTATATTATAAGAATAATAAGGTATATCATTTAGAACATGCAAATTATAATAATATTGGTATATTTGAATATTCCAATTTAGATGATGCAATAAAAAATATAAATGAATATTATATAAATTTATCTAATGGAGTATTTAGAAACATTACTGAATTTTATGAAGTAAAAAGTGGATTATCATTTAGAGAATTTAATAATTATATTAATAGTCTAGATATAACTTTTAGAAAGTTAATAAGTAACAAGGAAGATATAGAAAAAATATATAAGTGGTGTAGCAATAAATATGTATATGAATGGTTTGAACAAAGAAAATTATCCTATGAAGAAATAAGAGAAAAATATTTAAAAAAACTAAGGGATAAAAAACAAGATTTGTATATTATTAAATCAAATGGTGTAGATATTGGATTAGTACAAATTTATAAATATGAAAATGATATAAAATTTGATAAATTAGACAATTATAAAAATATTTATGAATATGACATTTTTATTGGTGAAGAAAAATATTTATCAAAAGGTATTGGTACAAAAATTATTAACTTAGTCAATGATAATATTTATAAAAAATATAAAGCAGATTTAATCTTATTAAGACCATTTAGAAAAAATAAAAGGACTATAAATTGTTATATAAAATGTGATTTCAAAGAGATTTATAGTTATATAGATTTTGATACAATAGGTAATAAAGAAGAATATGTTGTGTTTGTTAATGAAAAATAAGGAAAGATGAAAATGATAATAGAATATGAAGATAAATATTTAGAAGATGTTAGAGATTTACTTGTTGAACTTGAAGAATATATTGTAAGTATTGATGAAGATAATTTAGATATAGTTAGTGCTGCTTATAGAGAAAAAATGGCATTAGTTGATTTAGAAGAAATAAAAAGTAATAAAGGAAAATGCTATTTATATATTGATAATAAAAATGTAGTTGGTCTTATTATGGGTATAATACCAAAATATGATGAAAATGATTATTTGGATTACAAGTGTCCAAAAAAAGGAGAGGTAACAGAACTAATTATAAAAAAAGAATATAGAAATCATAATATAGGTAAAATATTATTAAATAAAATGGAAGAATATTTTAGAAAAAATAATTGTGAATATTCATTTATTGATGTATTTGCTTATAATAAAAGTGGAATTAATTTTTATGATAAAAATGGTTATCATTCAAGAATGATAATAGATATTAAAAAATTATAATAGGAGATTAAAATGAAATTTAACAGTTTAATACCAGAATTAAGTGTAACAGATATAGAAAAAAGTAAAAAATTTTATTTGAATTTAGGTTTTAAAATAATGTATGAAAGAAAAGAGGACAAATTTTGCTTCTTATATCTTGAAGATAATCAAATAATGATAGAAGAAATAAATAATAATTGGAATGTTGGTGAAATGAAGTATCCATTTGGTAATGGAATAAACATAAGCATGACAGTAAGTGATATTGATTCATTTTATGAAAGCATTATAAGTAAAAAAGTTGTATTATTTAGAAAAATTAAAACTTCAAAATATAGAGTAGATGATATAATATATGAAGACAAGGAATTTTTACTTCAAGATCCAGATGGATATTTACTTAGATTTAACAATTAATAGTATTGACACATGCTAAAAAAAATACTAAAATGATATTGTAAATTGTTGATGAAAGACTAGTAGTAAGTATTTTATTTAATAGAGAACTAATGGATGGTGTAAATTAGTAATAAAAACTTATGAATCTACTTTCTAGACCGGTTAATAGCCGGCGGGAATATAAACCGTTATCTAAATTAAGTAAAATAAAGGATGGTACCGTGCATATGCACTCCTTAAGTACCATTCTTTTTTTATTAGAAAGAAAGGAAGAAAGAAATATGTTAGATATTAAGTTTGTAAGAGAAAATCCTGAAAAGGTAAAAGAAAATATTAAGAAAAAATTTCAAGATAAGAAATTAGGTCTTGTTGATGAAGTTATTGCTTTAGATTCTGAATATAGAGAAGTAAAAGTAAAAGCAGATAATTATAGAAAAGACCGTAATGAAATAAGTGATAAAATTGGTAATCTTATGAGAGAAGGAAAAAAAGAAGAAGGTTTATCACTAAAAGAACAAGTTGTTAAAATTAATGAAGAATTAAAAGAATTAGAAGAAAGAGAAACAGTTTTAGAAAAAGATATAAAAGAAATAATGTATCAAATTCCTAATATGATTGCGGATGACGTTCCAATTGGTGAAAATGATACAAAAAATGTAGAACTTGAAAAATTTGGTGAACCATTTGTTCCAGAATATGAAATACCATATCATGCAGATATAATGAAAAGTTTTAATGGACTTGATAAAGAAGCCGCAGCAAGAGTATCAGGTAATGGTTTTTACTATTTAATGGGAGATATTGCTCGTCTTCATTCAGCAGTTTTAGCGTATGCTAGAGACTTTATGATTGATAAAGGATTCACATACTGCATTCCGCCATTTATGATTAGAAGTGATGCGGTTAATGGTGTTATGTCTTTTGAAGAAAAAGAAGCAATGATGTATAAAATAGAAGGAGAA